>ULQB01050245.1_pt1 | contig 18885 bp, 15 predicted proteins | sample 1954041 | NCBI WGS metagenome assembly ULQB01 (sample SAMEA4835644, study PRJEB28245) | human gut metagenome | biome: gut microbiome; material: fecal sample | place: Denmark | collected 2008 | reverse complement strand
CTCCTAAAACTTTGTGTGTCCTTGTCAACTGATGGTAAATAATGGCAAAGATGAAGAGGAGTATGCGCTCATACCGCACAAGAGAGACGGCCCCGCCGGCTGAAAGGGCTGTTTGCAAGGAGAGGGCAGAAGGTCGCTTAGGAGCCCCGGGGGTGAAATAACAGTAGTTCCCGGCGGACGCGCCCCGTTACGGCGCAAAAGAGGAGCGCATTGCGCTCAATAAAGGTGGTACCGCGGGTCCGCTCGTCCTTTGGTTGCAAAGACGGGGCGGATTTTTTATTGCATATTATTTCTTAAAATACAGGAGGAAGAGACATGAGCAAAGAACTGCCCAAGACCTATGACCATTCCGACGTGGAAAGCAGGCTCTACGAAAAATGGGAAAAGAAGGGCTACTTCCATGCGGAAGCCAACCCCGAAAAGAAACCCTACTGCATAGTTATGCCGCCGCCAAACATAACCGGCAAGCTGCACATGGGCCACGCCTTGGATAATACCCTCCAGGATTCCATAATACGCTATAAGCGCATGAACGGCTACGAGACGCTCTGGCTTCCCGGCACGGATCACGCCTCCATAGCCACCGAGGTAAAGATAGTCACCGAGATGGCCAAGGAAGGCATAGACAAGCGCGACATAGGCCGCGAAGCATTCCTCAAGCGCGCATGGGAGTGGCGCCGCGAGTACGGCGGGACCATCGTAAAGCAGCTGCGTAAAATGGGCTCCTCCTGTGACTGGGAGCGTGAACGCTTCACCATGGACGAGGGCTGCAACAGGGCGGTCACCAAGGTGTTTGTAGACCTTTACAAAGAAGGCCTTATATACAGGGACGACAGGATAATCAACTGGTGCCCCGTATGCCAGACGGCGCTTTCGGACGCCGAGGTGGAGTACGAGGAGCAGGCCAGCCACCTCTGGCACGTCCGCTACGACGCGCCCGACAAGAGCTATTCCATAATCTGCGCCACCACCCGCCCAGAAACAATACCCGGCGATACCGCCATAGCCGTGAACCCCGAGGATGAGCGCTATGGGGATCTTATCGGAAAGACCGTCGTAGTCCCCATAGTGGGCCGCGAGATACCCATAGTTGCGGACGAATACGTGGAGAAGGAGTTTGGCTCCGGCGCAGTTAAGATCACTCCCTGCCACGACCCCAACGATTTCGAAGTAGGCGTGCGCCACAACCTGCCCCGCATAAGGGTATTCACTGACGACGGACACCTGAACGAGCTGGGAGCGCCTTATACCGGCATGACTACCATGGAGTGCCGCAAGGCTATCGTGGCCGATATGGAAAAGAGCGGCAACCTTGTGAAGATAGAGGACTACGCCCACAACGTAGGGGTCTGCTATCGCTGCCATAATACCGTCGAGCCCCTCACCAGCCTCCAGTGGTTCGTGAGCATGAAGCCCCTTGCCAAAGAAGCTATCCGCGTAGTGGAGGAGGGCGAGGTAAAGTTCGTGCCGGAAAGGTTCAACAAGACCTACTTCAACTGGATGTACAACATCAGGGACTGGTGTATTTCCCGCCAGCTCTGGTGGGGCCACAGGATACCCGCCTATTACTGCGAGAATCCCGACTGCGGCCATATAGAAGTAACTCTGAACCCGCCCGAAAAGTGCCCCATCTGCGGCGCAAAGGTCCATCAGGACGAAGACGTGCTGGATACATGGTTCAGCTCAGGCATGTGGCCCTTCTCCACACTGGGCTGGCCGGACAAGACCCCTGAGCTTGAATACTTCTACCCCACCAGCACTCTGGTTACCGGCTACGATATAATCTTCTTCTGGGTAGCCAGAATGATAGTGTTTGGAACTAAGGTCATGGGCAAGATACCCTTTGACACGGTATATGTACACGGCATAGTCCGGGACGAGCTGGGCCGCAAGATGTCCAAATCCCTTGGCAACGGCATAGATCCCCTTGAGATAATCAAGGACTATGGTGCGGATTCCCTGCGCTTCAGCCTGGTGACCGGCAACAGCGCGGGCAACGACATGCGCTTTTCCAACAAAAAGGTGGAGGCCGCCAGAAACTTCTGCAATAAGGTCTACAACGCCTCTCGCTTTGTTCAGATGAACATTGGCGATGAGAAGATAGGCGATATAGACATGGCAAAGCTGGATATCGCCGACAAGTGGATACTCCACAGGCTCAACGCCGTTGCAGGTGAAGTCACCTCCAATATGGACAACTTCGAGCTCAACGTAGCCGCACAGAAGGTATATGATTTCATATGGACCGAGTTCTGCGACTGGTACATAGAGATGGCAAAGCCCCGCCTTTACGGCGATGACGAGAGCGACAGGGCAAACGTGAAGGCTATACTGGTCCGGGTGCTGGGCGACTCCATGAAGCTGCTTCACCCCTTCATGCCGTTTATTACGGAGGAGCTGTATCAAAGCCTGCCAAACGCGGAGGAGACCATCATGCGCGCAAGCTGGCCCAAGTACACCAATGACTTCCAGTTTGCTGAGGAGGCAGAGGAGATGGAGGGCGTGATGGACGTTATCCGCTCCATAAGGAACCTCCGTGCAGAGATGAACGTGCCTCCCGCAAGACGCACCGCCGTGTACATGGTAACCCCCGCCGAAAACGCCCCCGCCTTCGAGATGGCAAGAGCATATCTTATGAAGCTGGCGGGCGCGGAGAACGTGATAGTTCAGCAGGATAAGAGCGGCATACCCAAGGGAGCGGTAAACGCCGTATGCGCCATGGGCGAGGCCTTCATACCCCTGGATCAGCTTATCGACATAGATAAGGAAATAGAGAGGGTAAACAAGGAGATAAATCGAATGAAGGGCGAGGTCGCCCGCGCAGAGGGCAAGCTGGGCAACCCAGGCTTCGTCGCCAAGGCTCCCGAGAAGGTCATCAACGAGGAAAAGAACAAGCTGGATGTGGCTAAGGATATGCTCGCCAAGCTGGAGCATCGCCTTGCGGAGCTGCAGGGGTAACGATTCGGATAAGATCGAGGGGCGTTCATAATGGGGACGCCCCTGACCTATTATTTATAATAATTGCAATATAGTTGCAGGCTGTTAGTGTTTTTGCCGGGAAAGAGGTATAAAATCCTATGAGCGCGTTGGAGCTGTTTATTTTAGCCATCGGCCTGTCCATGGACGCTTTTGCCGTGTCGATATGCAAAGGCCTTGCTGTGAAACGCATAGATATGGGAAAGGCGGGCATAGTGGGCCTGTGGTTCGGCGGCTTCCAGGCGCTTATGCCAATGATAGGATACTTCCTGGGCTCCCGTTTCAGCAATGCCATACAGTCGGTAGATCACTGGGTGGCTTTCATACTGCTCTCACTCATAGGCGCAAATATGATACGGGAGGCGCTCTCAAGGGACGAGGGCGCAGGCAGGGACAGCGCCTCGCTCTCCTTTAAGACCATGCTCATACTTGCGGTCGCAACCAGCATAGACGCTCTTGCAGCAGGCATAACCTTTGCGTTCCTCGATGTGAACATAGTCAGCGCGGTGAGCATTATAGGCTGCACCACCTGCATCATATCCATGGCGGGAGCAAAGGTTGGCAGCGTTTTCGGGACGAAATACAAGTCAAAAGCCGAGATGACAGGAGGAGTGATGCTCATACTCCTGGGCCTCAAGATACTTCTGGAGCATACCGGCATACTTGCTGACCTTATGGCCTAACTGTTAACTTTTCCCCCAATCTGCCCCTCTTTGTTGACAGCCTTTTTTACGGGATTTATAATCAAACCATGTATAAGAAGGAAAATTCTTCATTATGGGCCGGAATAAAAAAGGGCCCTGTTTATAGGGCGGCCAAAAGGGCTTTGCCGGCAGTGATGGCGGTAGGCTTTTTGTGCTCCTTTGGCTGCGCAAAAAAGACAGAAGCGGATACCTTCGTGATGGTGGATATAGGATATCTGGACGACGAGCAGTACGGGGATGACACTACGTTCGTCGCCATAACCGGATATGCTACGCCACAGCCCGTCGTTACCCCAGTGCCTACTCCCGAACCTACGCCTGAACCCACAAAGCGGCCCCAAAAGCGGGAGGACAAGCAGAGCAGCGGCAATAAGGAGCAGAAGGAAGGCAAAAAGGACGACAAAAAGGACGACAAGAAGGCTGAAGCTACTCCGACGCCTAAGCCTGAGAAAAAAGTAAAGACGCCCTATGCGGGCAACTATACAAAACAGTCCCTTTCGTACGAGAGCGGCTCAAAGGCTATAAGCTTCGAGACGACTACGCTGGATGGCAGCAGCACCGGCAGCAGCCTGTTCAGCAAGAACCGCATAACTATGGTGAATATCTGGACCCGTACCTGACCGAGCTGTCTGCAAGAGATGGGTGATCTCTCAGAACTGGCAAAGGAATACAAGGGAAGCGGCTTCAGGATAATCGGCCTCTCGGCGGACGCGATGCCGGAGAATCCTGACACGTTGCTGAGCTCCAAGGAGATGTTTGAAAGCGCGGGAGGCAATTTTACCAACATTATTGCCAGCCAGAGCGTGATAAAAACCATGCTCCAGGGCGTAAATACGGTGCCCACGACGAAGTTTTACGATTCCGAGGGCAGGCTCATAACGGTGGTTCACGGCGCAAAGAGCAAACAGAAATGGATAGATATTATAGAGACGGTGATGAATGAAAAAGCGTAGTATTATATCATTGGCACTTTTAGCGGCAGGTCTGGCCTTTATCGTCATAGGTGCGGTAAGGGGCGAGGCCAATGCCGTCATGCAAAAGGCCATAATGATCTGCATGGAGTGTATCGGCCTTGGATAAGAAGAAAAACAAAAAGAAGAGCCACCCCTTTATTAGGGCGCGAATATACCTTCAGGCCTGCTGGACGCTGCTGACTAACAGCTATGCCTCGGGCTATATAAACGGCACCATATATCAGGGCGGCGTCAAGAATATATGCGTTCCGGGATTGAACTGCTATTCCTGCCCAGGCGCATGGGGTGCATGCCCTATGGGCTCACTGCAAAACGCATTGGCGGGCAGGTCACATGGATTCCCATTTTACGTATTAGGCACGCTTATAACCATAGGTGCGCTGTTCGGCAGGATAGTGTGCGGCTGGCTATGTCCCTTCGGGCTGGTGCAGGACCTGCTCTTCAAGATACCGCCAAAGAAAAAAATACGGCGGCTGCCCGGCGAGAAATACCTGCGCAAGACACGCTACGTCGTACTCGTGGTTATGTGCATACTGCTGCCCATGCTTGCCAAGGGCTCATACGGCGTGGGTATGCCATGGTTCTGCAAGTGGATATGTCCCTCCGGCACGCTGCTGGGAGGCATACCGCTGCTCGCTCTCAACGAGGAGCTGAGAAGCGTCATTGGCTGGCTGTTTACCTGGAAGCTTTTCATACTGGTTGTGATAATAACAGGCTCCATACTCATGTACCGCCCCTTCTGCCGCTATATTTGCCCACTGGGCGCCATATATGGCCTGATGAACCCTGTATCGCTGGTAAGAATGCGGGTGAGCAAGAGCCGCTGTGTGGGGTGCGGCGCCTGCCAGAAGGCCTGCGGCTTGGATATACCCGTATACAAGGAGCCTAACTCTACCGACTGCATACGCTGCGGCAAGTGCGTTACCGTATGTCCACACAATGCCCTAAAGCTGGATGTAACACTGAAGGGCAAGCGCAGGCGCGGGACGAGACAGGAGGATGCGGACGCCTGATGAGGTACGATGCTGAGCTGATACGGCTGAAGGATAAGAGATACGGAGTTCTTCGCAATGCGGAGCCCAGCGAAGGCGGCAAGATGCTGGAGCTCATGCGGATCTGTGCGGGGGAGACCGAATACCTTATACACTACCCGGACGAGATAATACGGAGCGACGAAAGCGAAGCGGCCTTTATACAGATGACCAATGAGTCGGATGGCACGCTGCTGCTGGTATGTGATATAGACGGTGAGCTTGTGGGCCTCTGCTCACTCAACTGTGCCGGGATGAAGAAGTCCAAGGTGCGGCACAGGGCAAGCGTGGGCATAAGCGTGATAAGCAAATACTGGGGTAAGGGCCTCGGCACAATAATGATGAACGCTTTGGAAAAGCAGGCTAAGACCATGGGCATCAGCCAGATGGAACTGGAATTTATAGAGGGCAACGACAGGGCGAAGGGCCTTTACGAAAAGCTGGGTTATCGGGTGACGGGAGAGCTTCCCAACGCAATACACAGCCGGGAAGGCAGGCGCCTTGGCATGTTCACCATGATAAAGGAAATATGACGCGACAAAACAAAAAGGCCGGATCGATCCGGCCTTTTTGCGGTTATAGCTTATAATTGACCCATTTGCAGTATTCCTCAAGCCCGTCCTTGCTGCCGTCCCAGTCGGTGCATACCTCGGCGTCGGGAAAGACCACCATTTCGTGCAGTATGGTGAGGGGGCCTATTTTGCATATGCTGTAGGGCAGTATCTTGTGGTAATATACCGTCATGCCGCTGTCCGACAGGAAGGATACGTCATCGAAGGAAGTACCCATGTTGTAGTAGTGATATTTGTAGTTCTCGCAGAGTGTCTTCAGGAAGGGGCTGTCCTGTATGTGCAGGTTCTCCGTCGTTACTTCGTTGAAGTTCTCCCGAAAGTGCAGTTCAAGATTGGGTTTGTGATCGTGCTGCTTTTCCCAGCGCCGTACTACGGAATCCACCCATGAAAATGGGGCGCGCCGATCCTGTATGACGCAGTTTATGCGGACGGGAACCTTCAGATTGCCCAGAACGTCGTCAGTGGCGGGGGCATAGAGGAAGGCGGAGTCCTTTTCGTATGTACTGAGGTGGCGGGAGACGTTTATGCCTTTTACGCAGGGATATTCCACATCGAACATGTGGGTGATGTCTTTTGCGGATTCGGAGGGGAAAAGGGTGTTTACGTAGACGATCTTGTCTTTGAGTATATCCAGCATTTTGCCGAGATAATCAAGATTGTCACAGGGCTCGCCGCCGGTTATCATTATATCCTCGATGTCGGAATCCGCTATGCGGCGGAGCACCTCGAGGGTCTTATCCAATGAGACGTCCAGCGTATCGTACATCTTGCGGGATTCGCAGAAGGGGCACTTCCTGCCGCAATTGTAGGGCACGTAAACGTGCGCAGTCTTCTTGGGACGAACGGTATTTTTTATATTGTCGATGTTGTCAAGGCAATACATTGGCAGTCCTCCGAAGGAATATAAAAAACTATCAATAGGATTATATTTCAACATAGTAATTATAGCATGGGCAGGGGCATTTTCAAGAAAAGTTTATCCTTTAACAAATTCGCCATTTTTCTTTCGCATGACCGTTGAAATGGCGCGGGTAAATATGATATATTTAATAAAATAAACCTATTTTACCCCTGCGGGTTACTCCACTTAAATAATCCGTGAAGGGCTAAAAAAGGAGAGGATCCGCCGCGGCTGGCGGTGCGGCAGTGTGGAGACCTGTCGTAATGGGATAATTGCCTTTATCCCGAGGCCGTTCCTTGCGGAGGCAGAACGGTCGCAGCCGAAAAAAGAATATGGCAAAGGTAAGCCTCAGAAACATCAAAAAGGTCTATCCAAACAGTGCGCCCAAGAAAAAGGCCAAGGACCAGCCTGAAAAGAAGCATAATCTTCAGATTACCGACGAGGGTGTCGTAGCGGTGCAGGAGTTTAACCTTGACATTGCAGACAAGGAATTTATCGTGCTGGTAGGCCCCTCCGGTTGCGGAAAGTCCACAACCCTGCGCATGATAGCGGGACTTGAAGACATTACCGCCGGCGAGCTGTACATAGGCGACAAGCTTATGAACGACGTAGCTCCCAAGGACAGGGATATCGCCATGGTATTCCAGAACTACGCCCTGTACCCTCATATGACGGTATATGAGAATATGGCTTTCTCCCTCAAGCTCAAGAAGACCCCCAAGGACGAGATAGACCGCAAGGTAAAGGAAGCGGCGGAGATACTGGATATAACCCAGTACCTCGACCGAAAGCCCAAGGCCCTTTCCGGCGGACAGCGTCAGCGTGTGGCCATAGGGCGCGCAATAGTGCGCAACCCTGCCGTATTCCTGATGGATGAACCTCTTTCCAATCTGGACGCAAAGCTGCGCAATCAGATGCGTGCGGAGATAATAAAGCTGCGCCAGAGGATAGATACTACCTTCGTCTACGTTACTCACGATCAGACCGAGGCCATGACCCTGGGCGACCGCATAGTCATAATGCGGGACGGATTCATTCAGCAGATAGGCACCCCTCAGGAGGTGTTCAACCACCCTGCAAACCTCTTCGTGGCGGGCTTCATAGGAACTCCGCAGATGAACTTCTTTGATGCAAAACTGGATAAGGACGCTGACGGATATTATGTAGAGCTGGACGGTGCAAGGGTTCACCTGCCCGAAGAAAAGCAGCAGGCGCTTAGGGCCAATAATGTTGAACCACAGGATATAACCCTCGGCATAAGGCCGGAGCACATAATGCTCTGCTCTGACGACGCGGCGGCGCACATCAGTGCAACCGTGGACGTATCCGAGATGATGGGCAGCTCCGTGCATCTCCATGTAAACGCCAATGGCAAAGATGTTGTGGTGATAATCCCCACAATAGACCTGGACGGCAGCGCACAGCAGATGTTCGGCTACGGAAGCAAAGTAAACTTTACATTCGGCGGCAACGTGCTGCATATGTTCAGCAAGGAAAACGAGAAGAATCTCATCTGAACCGTATAACGCTAAAATGCTTACTCCCCCGGATAACCGGGGGAGTTTTTAACAGCGGGTTTTTTGTCCCAAATTTGTAAATAAATTGTGCAAAAGTACACAATTACCCCGATATATGGTATATTTCTATATAATTCGATACGATTCGATCAATTTATTTTTTATATAGGGGTAATGCATGATGAAAAGGTTGATGGCGATGCTAATGGCGACGGTGCTGCTGCTTTGCGCTGTGCCGCAGCAGGCCCACGCGGCGGCAGACTATAGCTGGATAAAGGTAAAGCTTTCTACCAACAATGCTACCGTGCTTACCATGTATGCTTCCGGTAAGTATTTTATCAGGGAAAACGGTGCGGAGTTTACCGGAGGCACGGTAACGGTGCGCAGCAACGGCGACGGTACCATGACGCTTTACCATTCCGGCTCCCAGGGGGAGATATATACCGGCCAGTCGCTTTCAATAATGCGCGAGAGGGTATCTCGTGAGGCGGGTTATATTAAGCTCAACGGCAGATGCTACCTGGGCCATTTTAACTTAAAGGTGATGTCCTCCGGCTATATACGCGTGGTAAACGAGGTGCCGCTGGCTCACTACCTTTACGGTGTGGTAGGGTATGAAATGAGCAATACATTCCCTATAGAGGCCCTGAAGGCACAGGCGGTGGCGGCAAAGTGCTACGTGCTTTCCAACATGACCACATCGGGAGATTACTATATAGGCGACACCTCGGCGGAGCAGGTATACAAGGGATATAACGCCTCTTATACCAATGTGATAGAGGCGGTGGACAGTACGCTTGACGAAATACTTGCAGTAAACGGCAGAATGCTGTGTACCTACTACGCTGCCAGCAACGGAGGCGAGACTCTGCTGCCCAGCCAGGCTTGGCCCTCAAAGCGGCTGAGCGACGGCGGCTACGATATACGTCTCGATCCATACGATCTCGGCAACGCATACAGCAAGATGGAAACCATAAAGCTCCCGGTGAACATGGGCGGCGAGATAAGCCCGGCACTGATGAATATGCTGCTGGACAAGGCTTCGAGGGCGCTGGGCTACCAGGTTAACCAGATAGACGGCATATATTCCGTATCCGTACATTCACCCAAGTACTCAGGCACCAGCCGCTGTATGTCAAAGTGCAGCATAGAGCTTGCGGCCAGCCAGAACGGAATGGGATCCGAAAGAGTGACTCTGGAGTTCTATACCAGCGAGTTCGAAAGCTATGGCGTGGTGTACGACAAGACACTGCGCGCATACTGGGGCGAAATGGACTCATCGGGGTATTATAAGATATACCACGTGCGCTTTGGCCACGGCGTAGGAATGAGCCAGCGGGGCGCGCAGGCAATGGGAAGCGCGGGCATGAGCTATAGGGAAATACTGAAATTCTATTATCCTGGCGCTTCCTTTGCGAGCATCGATGTATCTGCGCCGCAGGATCCTATCAATAAAAACAGCGGCGTGGAGTTTACCCCCTCCGGCAGCTGCGTCGAAGCGGTCACTACCGGCGGCGTGAAACTGCGTTCCGGAGCAGGCACAAAGTACAGCAGCATATGCACCGTTCCCGCGGGCAGCACCGTATACGTATACGGCAGCAACGATGGATGGGCTCAGGCAGTGTATGATGGCAAGAGCGGCTATATATCCGAAAAGTATCTGGAGTATAAGGGCGAAAGGCCGCAGGCTGAGGCAACCCCGGCGCCGTCCGGCAGTCCTGCTGCAGATGCTCCGGAGGGCGTACAGGCATACGGTACTGTGAACGGCTCCGGCGTGAATATGAGGACAGGCCCCGGCACCTCCTATGAGAGCATCGATAAGCTGGAAAGAGATACGCAGCTGTACATATACGATTCCGCGGGGGGCTGGTATCTGGTATCCACGCCAAGCGGCAAGAAGGGGTACGTCATATCCACATATGTGAGCATAACGGGCTACCCAGCGCAGAAGTCAGATGCCGATGAAGAGAAGGAGGTACCGAAGGCCGATGGCGCAAACGGCGGCGATAATGACAGTGAAGCGGCAGATATAATACTGGTTCCGGAATCTGTGGCCTCAGGCATAGTGACGGGGCAGGGGGTAAACTTCCGCAATGGCCCCGCGGTGTCCTATGCCAGCATAGACAAGCTGGATAAAAACACCAGCATAAGCATATACGGCAAGACCGGAGGCTGGTATTATGGCGAGGCAGGCGGCAAGCTTGGATATATCAGCGAAAGCTACGTAAAGGTCACGGGCGGGGAGAAGCAGGAGAATATCAAATCTCAGGACGATGCCGCGACTGTTCCGAAGCAGGACGACGGCGGAGATACAGTAAAGGTAGGCCGGGTGACTTCCTCCGGAGTGAATATGCGCATAGGCCCCGGCACGTCGTATAATTCCTTAAAGAAGCTTGAAAAGAACACCGGAGTATACATACTCGGACAGTCCGGAAACTGGTACAGCGTCCAGACAGGACAACTGAAGGGATACGTACACAAGGACTACATACAGCAGACAGGCACACAGAAGGTAAACGGCGGCTCGGATGCTGCCGGCAAGGGCGTTACCACTGGCAGCGTCAGGCTGCGCAAGGGCAGCAATACCGATTCAGCGATAATAGCTACTCTGAAAAAGGATACAGAGCTTATACTTTATGGCAAAAAGGATGGCTGGTACTCCGTAAAGACCTCTGACGGAACGGAGGGCTTTGTAAGCTCAAAGTATGTAAAGGTGACGGAAGCATATGCGGGGGGTGAGCAGCAGAATGCAGGCAGGGCGGAAAGCGACGACGCCATAGGCACTGGAAAAACCAATACCAAGGTGAATATGAGGCAGGGTCCTTCCTCCAGCACAAAGAAACTCGCGCGCCTGCCCAAGGGCACCGAGGTTACTATATACGCTAATGAAAATGGCTGGTGCCTTGTGGAATACAAGGGTACAAGGGGCTACATATACGCGAAGTACGTCACGGGCACTGTACACGATAAAGGCACGGCCGTAGGCACCGGGGAGAATGACAAGGATAAGGCAGCGAATGTGGACAGCGGCTCCGGCGTGGTGCTGCCCAGAGGCGAGACCAATTCCAAAGTGAACTTCCGGAGCGGCCCCAATACGAAGAATACCAAGGTTTACGAAACCCTTAAAAAGGGCGCCGAGGTGGAGATAATAGGCCAGACGGGAAGCTGGTATTACGTCGTATACGGCGGGCAGGCGGGCTTTATCAGTTCCGATTATCTCAAGCCCACAAAGGCGGGTACTGTGGACATACAAAAGGTCAGCTCAGGCATAACTCCGCAGAAATGCGTAACGAATTCCGAGGTGAACATCAGGAGCGGCCCTTCCACCGGCAGCAAGAAGCTGGGCAAGCTGGATAAGGGAGAGAATGTGACGGTATACTATGTATCGGACGGATGGTGCTTTGCAAAGTGCGGAAAGCAGTACGGCTTCCTGTACGACAAGTACGTGAGCCTGGCAAATCAATAAAAAAATAAGACAAAGAAAAGAAGGGCCTGCTGCCGCGATAAAAGCGTCAGAAAGCCCTTTTTTCATCAAAAAAAGCGGGGAGAAGCCGTCAGAATCTGTGACCGCATATATCGAGAAGGTATTTGCGGAACATAACTATCTCGGGGGAGCTGGAGCGGTCGGCGGGGCAGATAAAGCTGAGATAAACCAGCCCGGGAGGGTTGAGAGGCACTGCCGCTACGCCATAATATGAAGCGAAGGAACGGGGCCCTATGGCTACCCCCTTGCCGCTGCGGATAAGGTTTATGACCGTATGTATACCGTCGGAACGGTATACGCGCCCGGGGGATATGCCGTGATTTTTGAAGGTTTCCTTCAGCGTTCTGTCCTCGATGGAGCCTTCCAGGCCGGTTATCATGGCACTGCCCTGCAATTCCCGGGGGGAAATATACTCCATTGTGCTTCTTGGATCCATAGGAGACATGAGGACGCACTGGCTTTCACCTATAAGATTGCAGCAATCCAGAGGGGGGCAATCGTTCATAAGGCTGTGGGGCGGAAGCCTGTCCAGCGCCAGATCTATGGAGCCATCCTTAAGTCCCGCAAGGTAGTCAAAGCCCGCCTCGGTTATGAAGGTTACCTCTAAATCCGGAAGATTATCAAAAAAAGATGCTATATCCTGAAAAAGACCGTTTGAATATACACGCGATCCCATGGCGATGCGAAGATGCTTTTTACACCTGCTGTTCTCAAAGCCTATGCTGCGCTGAAACCGCTGCCAGCTGTCTACTGCGGGCTGCGCCGCATCGCAGAACTGTCTGCCCCTTTCCGTAAGGTAAAACCCGTGGGATGCCCGGGAAAAAAGCTCGTAACCCAGCTCCTTTTCAAGCCGGGATATCTGCTGGGAAAGGGCGGACTGGGAGAGGTAGAGCCTGCTTGCCGCCTTGGATACGTTGTGATATTTCGCAACTTCCAGGACATATATTAACTGAAGTATGTTCATTGAATACTGTCCCTCTTTATAATAAGGTTTGCTAATATCACTATTATAAGGTCGCGCTTTACACAGCGCAATAAGCTGCAATAAAATATAAGCAGGAAAATAGAAAAAAGTCAGTCAATTCAGCTATGGAACAACTCTTTTAGTATGATGGGAGGCAGATAAATTTGGAAAAGCATCTACTTTACGGAAATGAGGCAATAGCAAGAGGCGCGTATGAAGCCGGGGTGAGGGTATGCTCCGCATATCCGGGAACGCCCAGCACCGAGGTGTTTGAAAACCTGACCAAATATGAAGATGACCTGTATTGCGAATGGGCGCCAAACGAAAAGGTGGCGGTGGAGGTGGCATACGGCGCCAGCATCGCCGGAGTGCGTAGCCTCGCGGCCATGAAGCACGTCGGCGTAAATGTGGCGGCAGACCCCATCTTTACCGCGGCTTATAACGGAGTCAACGGAGGATTTGTAATAATATCCGCAGACGACCCGAGCATGCATTCATCGCAGAACGAGCAGGACAACAGGAACTACGCAAGGGCCGCCAAGATAGCTATGGTGGAGCCGTCGGATTCTCAGGAGTGCCTCGATTTCATGCATACTGCATACGAGATATCAGAGCGCTTCGATATGCCGGTGCTGTTCAGGACGACCACAAGGATAGCCCATTCAAAGAGCATCGTGACCTTTGGCGAAAGGGAGGAGCACAAGGCAAAGGAATATGCGCGCAACGTGCGCAAGTTCGTATCCACCCCCGCCAACGCATACGCAAACAGGGCGAAGCTGGAAGAAAACATGAAGAAGCTTGAGGAGTACGCATGTGATTGCCCGCTTAATGTAGCAGAAATGAAGGGCGGCAAAATAGGCGTTGTGACCGCCTCCATAGCGTATCAGTACGCAAAGGACGCTTTCCCGGAGGATACGTCTTTTCTTAAGCTGGGGCTTACCAATCCCCTTCCCATCGAGCTGATACGAGGCTTTGCAAAGAAGGTCGATAAGCTCTACGTCATAGAGGAGCTCGACGGCTTTATGGAGGAGCAGATGAAGGCCGCCGGCATAGAATGCGTGGGCAAGGAGCTCATAGGCGATATGTACGAGCTCAACCCGCAGATACTTAAAGAAAGGCTCTTCGGCGAGAAGGCCGCAAGCGTGGAGCTTGACGTGAAGCCTGTTCCGCGTCCGCCGGTGCTTTGCCCGGGATGCCCCCACCGCGGCTTCTTCTATACCATATCCCGCCACAAGAACGCGGTAGTGGCAGGGGATATAGGCTGTTATACGCTCGGAGCGGCCGCGCCCCTTTCCGCCTTAGACAGCTGCGTGTGCATGGGCGGAGGCTTTACGGTTGCCATGGGCATGGCGAAGGCCTTTGAGCGCAGCGGCGTAAAGGATAAAAAGGTATTCGGCATAATGGGGGACTCCACCTTCTTCCATAGCGGGATGACCGGCGCGGCGGAGATAATCTACAACAAGGGCGAGGTTATACCCGTGGTTTTGGATAACTCCATAACAGGCATGACGGGGCATCAGGATAACCCGGGCAGCGGCTATACGCTGCAGGGGGATGTGGCGGAGAGGATAAGGATAGAGGACGTACTTGCTTCCATTGGCTATGAAAAGGTTATTATAGTGGATCCGCAGGATCTTCGCGCCATGGAAAAAGCGGTAGAGGAAGCCATGGCTTCCGAGGTACCGGCGGCTATCATAACCCGTCGTCCCTGCGTGCTGATAAAGAGGATAAAGCACGATATAGGGTTATGCGAGGTGGATGCGCAAAAGTGCATAGGCTGCAAAATGTGCCTAAAGGTCGGCTGCCCTGCCGTTATGGTAAATGAGGGCAAGGCGCACATCGACGCCGTGCAGTGCATAGGCTGCACCGTCTGCGCTCAGGTATGTCCCAAGGGCGCCATTTCAAGAAGGGAGAGGTAATTTCCATGGAACAGAATAAAAGCGCGATACTGGTAGGCGTAGGCGGCCAGGGAACGATACTGACGGCGAAGGTTCTGGTAAATGGACTTATGCGCGCCGGATATGACGTAAAGATGTCTGAGGTTCATGGCATGAGCCAGCGCGGTGGAAGCGTATCCACGCAGGTACATTGGGGCAAAAAGGTATATTCCCCGGTCATAGGCAAGGGCGCGGCGGATATAGTCGTGGCCTTTGAAAAGATGGAGGCGGTGCGCTATGCCGACTATCTCAAGCCGGACGGGATAGCCGTCATAAACGATTTTGAGATAGAATCCTCCACCACGGCGGCGGGTATGTGCGAATATCCCAAGGGCTGCATAGAAGCCATGAAGAGCAGATTTAACTGTTATACGCTGAACGCGGCAAAGATAGCGGAGGATATCGGCAATCCCAAGTGCATGAATATAGTGCTCTTCGGCAGCATGGTAAAGGTGCTGGGCATGGACGGCATAGACTGGGAAGCGGTCATAGCGGATACCGTGCCGGAAAAATTCAGGGATATGAACATCAGGGCCTACCGCGCCGGATACGGGGCCGTATAGCCTGATCGGAAGGGATGCTTATGAAGGTTCTGGTGATAAATCCGGGGGCAACATCAACAAAAATATCCGCATTTGACGAAGAAAAGGAAGTTATGCGCGTGAGTATAAGCCACAGTGCGCAGGAGCTTTCAAAATTCGCCCATATAGCTGAGCAGATGCCGTACCGCAAAAAACTGATACTGGATGCGTTGAGGGAAAACGGCATGAAGGTATCCGAATTTGACGCCATATGCGGAAGGGGCGGACTGCTGCGTCATATCCCCTCCGGCACATACGCCGTAAACGACAACGTGATACACGACATACTCAATCCAAGCTACGGCGAGCACGCGGCCAACCTGGGCGCGTATATCGCCATGGAGCTTGCGAAGCCCGCAGGGATACCGGCATATTTTGTAGATCCGGTCTGTGTGGACGAGATGCAGGATGTTGCGCGTATATCCGGAATGAAGGGCATGGAGCGGCAGAGCTTTTTCCATGCGCTCAATCACAAATCGGTGGCGCGCAGGGCGGCGCAGCAGATAGGCAGGCCGTATGAGGAGCTGAACCTGATAGTCGCCCATCTGGGCGGCGGGGTATCGGTGGCAGCCCACGAAAAAGGAAGGGTAGTGGACGTATATAACGTCAAGGACGACGGCAGTATGGGGCTGGACAGGGGTGGCGCGCTGCCGGTGAACGCCGTAGTGGAGCTGTGCTATTCCGGCCGGGAAAAGGCGGAAGTGAAGCGCATGCTTGGCTCGGAGGCGGGGGTGTATTCCTACCTCGGAACAAAGGATTTCCGCGAAGTGGAAAAAAAAATGAATGACGGTGACAAGGAAGCAACGCTGATATTCCGCGCCCTTGCCTATCAGCTTGCCAAAGATATAGGTTCCATGGCAGCTGTACTGCGCTTCAGGGTGGACGCCATAGTATATACCGGAGGTATGGCGTACAGCGAGAGCCTGTGCAGAGAGATAACCTCATATATTTCCAAAGTGGCGCCGGTTATCTGCCTGCCGGGTGAGGAGGAAATGAGAAGCCTGGCCGAGGGGGCGCTGAGGGTGCTCCACGGCGGGAAATGCTCTGAATACTGATAGGAGATGTTAAGATGATCACCATAGAAAGCCTGATAAGGACGGCGTCAGGCATGGCTTCCGGAGTAATAGCGGTAGCCGCGGCGCACGATGAGGAGGTACTGAAGGCGGTTTGCGAGGCAAAACGAAAGAATATCGCAAATGCCATACTGGTGGGAAATGTAATACGGATAAAGAGCATACTCAGTGAACTGGGCGAAGAGGACAGCGGCTTTGAGCTTATTCCGGCTGACAGCGATGCGGATTGTGCCGCAAAGGCCGTCAGCGCAGTGCGCAGCGGCAGGGCAAATCTGCTTATGAAGGGAATACTGAATACTGCTGACCTCATGCGCGCCGTATTGGATAAGGAAAACGGCATACGCACCCAAAGGCTGATAAGCCACGTCATGCTATATCAGCCTGCGGGATACAGGCTCGTGGCAGTTACGGACGGGGGCATGAACCCCTTCCCCGACCTCGCAAAGAAGACCGAGATACTGGAAAACGCTGCCATCACGATGAAAAGCATAGGCTTTGGGAGGCTGTATGCAGCCTGCATATGCGGCGCCGAGACGGTAAACCCAAAGATACAGTCTATGGTGGACGCGCAGGAGCTTGCGGGAATGTCGGAGCGCTGGAGCAAGCATGATATGCAGGTCTACGGCCCGGTAGGGCTGGATCTTGCAGTAAGCCGGGAGGCTTGCACGCATAAAAAATACAATGCCCCCGGGGCGGGTATGGCTGATATACTTCTGGTCCCCAATTATGAGGTGGGCAATGCAATGGGAAAGGCCATGTCGCTGTTTGGCGGCGCAAAGAGCGCGGGAATAATCGTTGGGGCAAAGGTACCCATAGTACTGGTATCCAGATCAGACAATGCGGAGACAAAGCTGGCGTCGATCGCCTTTGGAGCGGTTGCGGCGCAGGGTTAACCAAAAAGACGAGGTGGGGATAATATGATATCGGAAAAAATGTACGTCCTGGGATCAAAACAGTCCTGCATACGTGAAATATTTGAGTTCGGACTAAAACGCAAACAGCAGGTCGGCGAAGAAAACGTATTTGATTATTCGCTTGGGAATCCTTCTATACCCACACACAAGCAGGTGGATAATACCATCACCACCCTTATACAAACCAAGAACAGTCTGATGCTTCACGGCTATACGCCTGCCGGGGGAGATAAGCGGGCCAGAGAGGCCATAGCGGAGGATCTGAATGAGCGGTACGGCATGAATATAAGCTCAAATAACCTGCTGCTGACCTGCGGCGCGGCAGCGGCCGTTATAGCGTCCCTGAAGGCTATCGCCGTAAAGGACAGCGAGGTAATAGTGATCGCACCATACTTTCCTGAATACCCGATGTATGCAGAAAGCAGCGGAATGAAGCTCGTGACGGTGCCGGCGGATACCGAGGCGTTCCAGATACGGTTCGACGAGCTGGAAAAGCGCATAACCCCCCATACTCAGGCTGTGATAGTGAATTCCCCAAATAACCCCTCCGGCGCGGTATACGGCAGGGAGACGCTGTGCCGGCTGGGCAGGCTGCTTGAGCAGAGAAGCGCGGAGTACGGGCATCCGATATATATAATAGCGGATGAGCCCTACCGCGAGCTGGTATACGACGGCGCCGAGGTCACGTTCATACCCAAGCTGTATGCAAATACCATAGTGTGCTATTCATATTCCAAGTCGATGTCTCTCCCGGGCGAGCGCATAGGGTATGCCTGCGTGACGGACGAGGCGGAGGACAGCCATGAGCTCCTGCTTGCCATATCCGGCGCGTCAAGGAGCATGGGCCATGTATGCGCCCCCTCCACCATGCAGCAGATGCTGGCGCACTGCGTAAAGCTACGCCCCGACGTGGAGGCGTATGACAGGAACAGGCGTACCCTTTACGACGCGTTGGCGGAATACGGCTACAAATGCGTTAAGCCCAAGGGCGCGTTTTACTTGTTTGTTGAAGCACCTGGCGGGGACGCAAAAGAATTTGCCGCTCGGGCTATGAGGAAGGATCTTCTTGTGGTGCCGGGAAATGAATTCGGCTGCCCCGGCCATTTCCGCCTCAGTACCTGCGTTTCACATGATATGATAAAGCGCAGCCTGCCTATTTTCCGCGAGCTTGCCGAGGAAATGCAGGCATAGCGCAAAGAATCACCCCTTAGGAAGCATGATTGCGCCGCACATCCGCAAGGATCGCCGCGGCGCTTT
>ULQB01064227.1_pt1 | contig 18948 bp, 16 predicted proteins | sample 1954041 | NCBI WGS metagenome assembly ULQB01 (sample SAMEA4835644, study PRJEB28245) | human gut metagenome | biome: gut microbiome; material: fecal sample | place: Denmark | collected 2008 | reverse complement strand
CTTGTTGTACTTCCTTCAGTCTTTTCAATGAACTTGTTTGCATTCCTGTTCAGATCGTTTGTGTTTCGTTCCGAACGGGAATGCAAAGGTAGACATTATTTTTGAACCTGCAAACTTTTTCTGAAAAATTTTTAACTTTTTTTATTCATTTTTATTCTCGCCTGCAGCTCCCAAGTACGTATCCTGTCCTTATACAGGTTGTTAGCGTTTACTTTGTCGATATCGAGCGAAGCGTCGGAATTATCGTCCCAACGGCGACAATTATAGACAACATCGTAGATTCGGCCTATCTGGTACTCTCTGGAGACGCGAAGACCCACCGCATAGTCCTCCCCATACTTCGTCGTAGGGAAGTTGATCGTACGAAGCATCGGAACGTAGAATCCGCGCGGAGCGCCAAGACCATTTATGCGCAGAGCGTTGTTACGGCCATTCTCCGGAGTCCACTCACGATGATCGATGATTCCAGGAGGCAGAGTCTCCATCTGGAAGTTGGTCATCCTGTAGGTACCGACAACCATGGCGCAGTTCTGGGCATAGAAAGCGTCCACGAACTTCTGCACTGTGTTCTCATCATAATAAACATCGTCAGAATCCAGCTGGATGGCGAATTTACCACACTTAGGATGGTGCAGGGCGGCGTTCCAGTTGCCACCGATCGCATGGTAACTCTTGTCCTGCGCGATATATACGAGCTTAGGGTCATCGATGAACTTCTTGATGACATCAACGGTTCCGTCAGTGGAGTTGTCGTCAACCACGATCACGTTATATTTGAAAGTGGTCTTCTGATTCAGCGCGGAAGTCAGAGCGTCGCCTATCGTGCGCACCCTGTTCTTGCAAGGGATGACGACAGAGGCCTCATATTCAAAGGAATCATCCGAGAACTCGATATGCTTGAATTTCGGTTCCAGATAGCCACCGACATCCTTAAGATGCTGTGTACAAGCCTTTTCCATCTCAATCTGGACAGCACGGTTCTTCGGATCCACATAGTCGAAGAGTTTCTCGCCGGACTTACGGGTGTCCGTCTCGATCTCGTAGTAGAGATATTCATTGATGTGGACAAGGCTTCCCCTCTGGGAGACTTTTAGGCGCAGGTCATAGAGGCCGGCATATTCATAGTCAACGTCCATTCTGGCGACGGCTTCCTTCAACGCGGAGGTTCTGTAGATAAGCACAGAGCCGAAATCGAAGTCATCGCGGAGCGCGCCCTCCTGGCAGTCGATCACCGGAGCGAAGGCGCGGTTGCCGTCCACCTCGTTGAAATGGTCGGCATAGACCATGGCGGCGGAGGAATCCTCGGCGATTGAAAGGAAGCGCTCAAGGGCGAACTGGCCGAAGCTGAGTTCAGTCGTCTTGGTGTAAATCATTGTGAAAGGAGCGGCCGCGGACTCGGCAATCTTCCTGATGCCGGTTGTGCTTTTGAATATGGCCGCGTCAAGAAACTCAACCTTGGCGACCTCGGACTCGGCGCGGAGGTTCGCGGCGGTCACAGCCACCTGCTCATCGCTCACGAACGGGACAAAACAATCGATTCTGTTCATAATATTTATAGAATATTAATTTTAGCATTTTCGCAGTCACAAAAATAGTAAAATATCGGTAAAAATTGATACTTTTGTCAAATAGTCGCCCGGGCGGCTCACATATTAATTAATATCAATGAATATGACCTTAAGAAGAACATTGATTCTGGCTGCGGCTGTCATGGCGACAGCCACGGCCATGACAGCGCAGGAAACGCCGAAATGGCTCAGGAAAAGCGCGATCTCCCCAGACGGAACGAAAGTGGCGTTCTGCTACAAAGGCGACATCTTCACGGTTGATGTCAACGGCGGAAGGGCACTCCAGATCACCACGAACCAAGCCTATGACTCGGATCCCCTCTGGACTCCGGACGGGAAGAGGATCGTGTTCTCTTCCTACAGGGCTGGCTCCAAGGACATATTCATCACTTCCGCCGAGGGTGGTGTTCCGAGAAGACTGACAGATTACCCGGGTAACGAGACTCCTCTCTGCGTGCTTGACGGCGGCAGGGTTCTGTTCCAGGCAAACATCCAGCAGGACGCCGTCTATGGCGGATTCCCGGGCAGCCCGCAGGTCTGGCAGGTTGACGAGAAAGCCGGCAGGCCTCAACTTGTAACCTCAATGCCTCTCATGGCTATGAGTGTGAACAACTCAGGAGAGGTCATCTACGAAGACTACAAAGGCTACGAGGACCCGCTCCGCAAGCACCACCAGTCATCCGTGACAAGGGACATCTGGCTCTATAAGCCAGCTTCGGCTCAGGGTGAGAGGTTCAGGGTCACCGGCGACGGGACATTCACGAAACTGACATCATTCATCGGAGAGGACAGGAATCCGGTCTTCGCCGCTGACGGAAAGACATATTATTATATATCGGAGGCTGACGGGACTTTGAACGTCTATAAAGCCTCAACCGGGAATCCTGGAGAGCCTAAGCAGCTGACACATTTCAAGGACAACCCGGTAAGATTCCTTTCCGTGGCAGGCAACGGCACGCTCTGCTTCTCCTGGAACGGAGACCTCTACACAATGACGGACGGCGGCGAGCCCAAGAAGCTCGACATCACCGTGGCGAAGGACGAGACCGAGAATGATGTTGAATATCTCACCTTCTCGACCGGAGCGTCCTCTATGGCGGTGTCCCCTGACGGAAAAGAGATCGCTGTCGTGATCAGAGGCGATGTCTTCGTCACGTCCGCCGACTACAAGACCACGAAGAGAATCACCAACACACCGGAGCAGGAGCGCAACGTCAGCTTCTCAAAGGACGGACGCGAGCTTTACTATTCATCGGAAAGGAGCGGTCATTGGGGAATATACAAGACTTCGCTGACCGACAAGAAGGAAAAGAGGTTCACCTATGCCACCAAGTTCAAGGAAGAGCTTGTGACATCGGAAAGCGAGACATGCTTCCAGCCCGTTGTCTCTCCGGACGGGAAATGGGTGGCGTTCCTGCGCGACAGGACCGAACTGGTCATCAAATCGACCAAGGACGGAAAGGAAAAGTCTTTGCTTAAAGGCGTGAATTACTCCTACGCTGACGGCGACCAGGGCTTCGAGTGGAGCCCGGACAGCAAATATCTCCTTAGCAACTATCAGATCAACGGCGGATGGAACAATTCCGACATCGCGTTGATCGACATAGAGAGCGGCGAGATCACGAACCTGACCCAAAGCGGCTATTCCGACGGGAACTTCAAATGGACGCTCAAAGGCAAGGCGATGGCCTGGGAATCAGACAAGGACGGTTACCGCAGCCACGGAAGCTGGGGAGCCGAGAGCGACATCTACATTATGTTCTTCGACGGAAAGGAGATGACCAAGTTCTACCAGGACAAGGAGGACGCTGAGATCGCCAAGGCACTTGAGGACGGAGACAAGTCCGAGAAGAAGATCGAGAAAGAGGAGAAGAAGGAAAAGAAAGATTCTGTCAAGCAGGCGGAGAAGCCTGAGAAACTCGTTCTTGACCTGGAGAACAGGGAGTTCCGCACAGCCCGCCTGACACGCTTCTCCGGAAGACTCGGCGACTTCTATCTCACCCAGGACGGAACCAAGTTATTCTACACCACAAGGTTGGAGAAGAGCTATGACCTCTGCCAGATGGACATCAAGAAAGGTGACGTGAAAGTGATCAAGAAGGGAGTGTACGGTTCGTTGGTACCGTCAGCCGACGACAAGGATCTCTATGTTTTCACAGGAAGCTCTATCACGAAGATCACGATCGCCAGCGGAGCGACGAGCACAATCTCGTTCTCGGGAGACTATGAGTTCAAGCCTAAGGCCGAGAGGGACTACATCTTCGGCCACGTCTGGAAGCAGGTGAACGAGAAGTTCTACGATCCACAGATCCACGGAATCGACTGGGCTGGTTACAAGAAGAACTACGAGCGGTTTATGCCATACATCGCCAACAACTTTGACTTCCAGGATCTTCTCTCCGAGATGCTTGGAGAGCTGAACGGCTCCCACACCGGAGCACGCTACAGTCAACGCTCAAAGTTCACAATGGGTTGGCTGGGAGCCATTTATGACTATGATTACGAAGGCGATGGACTGAAGATAGCCGAGGTGCTTCCGGGCGGTGCGTTGAATCTCGCTGATTCAGAAATCAAGGCCGGAGACATCATCGAATCCATTGACGGACAGCCGATAAAGGCTGGCGAGAGCTGGTTCGGTCTTCTCAGGAACAAGGCCGGCAAGAAGGTTGCCATCGTTGTGAAGAAAGGAAAGAAGGATGTCGAGCTGTTCATCGAGCCGGGATATTCAGAATCATCCCTTATGTACCGCAGGTGGGTGAAGCAGAGAGAGGAAATGACGGACAAGATGTCAGGCGGTAAAGTGGGCTACACGCACGTCCAGGGAATGGACTCGCCAAGCTTCAGGACGGTATATTCAAAACTGCTCGGCAAGTACAGGGCGGCTGACGCGGCTGTGGTTGACACAAGGCACAACGGCGGCGGATGGCTGCACGACGACCTCGCGACCTTCCTCAGCGGCAAGGAATATATAAGGTTTACGCCAAGGGGACAGTACATCGGCAGCGAGCCGTACAACAAATGGAGAAAACCATCCTGCGTGCTTATGTGCGAGGACAACTACTCTGACGCCTGCGGATTCCCGTACACGTACAGGACTCTTGGAGTAGGCAAACTGATCGGAATGCCGGTTCCGGGCACTATGACCGCCGTTTGGTGGGAGACCCAGATTAATGGTATGGTATTTGGAATCCCTCAGGTCGGTTCATTCGGCCTCAAGGAAGGCAAATATCTTGAGAACCAACAGATTGAGCCAGACATCAAGGTTGACAATGACCCGGCATCCGTCCTCAGGGGCGAAGACAAGCAACTTGAGGCTGCGGTCAAGGAAATGATGAAAACTAAATAATAACTTTATACTATGGACAGGAAAGTCGTCATAATTCCGACTTACAACGAGAAAGAGAACATTGAAGCGATTGTCAGAAAAGTATTCTCGCTTGAAGGAGAGTATAATGTGTTGATTATTGATGACGGCTCTCCTGACGGGACCGCCGCGATTGTCAAGAAAGTCCAGACGGAATTCCCGGAGAGGTTGTTCCTGATCGAGCGCTCGGGCAAGTTAGGGCTTGGCACAGCGTATCTCACCGGCTTCAAATGGGCTTTGGAGAACGGCTACGACTACATCTTCGAGATGGACGCTGACTTCTCCCACAACCCGGAGGATCTGCCAAGACTCTACAAGGCCTGCGCGGAATGCGGAGGCGTCGCCATCGGCTCCCGCTACTGCGACGGAATCAGTGTGGTGAACTGGCCGATCGGCAGGATTCTGATGTCCTACTTCGCGTCAATCTACGTCAAGACAGTCCTTGGGATGAAGATCCACGACTGCACGGCCGGCTTCAAGTGCTACAGCCGCAAGGCTTTGGAGACAATCGACCTGGACGATGTGAGGATGAAGGGCTACGGATTCCAGATCGAGATGAAGTACACGGCCTGGAAACTGGGATTCGAGCTGGCGGAGGTTCCGATCATATTCGTGAACCGCAAACTTGGCACGTCCAAGATGAGCGGAGGAATCTTCGGAGAGGCGTTCTGGGGTGTCATCCGCCTGAAATTCAGAAAATTCCACAGAAAAGGATAACAAATGGCAAGAATCTTACTTACCAATGCGACAATAGTGACAGGGGCTTCCTCGAAGAAGGGAGCCCTTGCCATTGATGGAGAGCGGATTGCGGGAATATGGCACCGTGGCGGTTCCGACCTGGACGACTCTGCTGCCGTTCAGGCTTTCCCGGACTCGGAGATCATTGACTTGGACGGCAAGGTGCTGATGGCCGGCGGAATAGACGCCCACGTGCATTTCCGGGAACCTGGTATGGAGCGCAAGGCCGACATCGAAAGCGAGTCGAAGGCTGCCCTGCTCGGCGGAGTCACATCCTTCATCGATATGCCGAACACGAAGCCTCCGACAACCGACTTGGAGACTCTTCAAGACAAGCTGAACCGGGCCAGCGAACGCTCGTGGGCAAACTACGGATTCCACATCGGGGCCACAAACGACAACGCGGCGATGATCCGGGAATATCTTGCCGAAGGCCACGGCGCAGAGTTCGGTGGCATCAAAGTCTTTATGGGCTCTTCCACCGGGAATATGCTCGTGGACGACAATGAGGCTCTTTCTGATTTGTTCAGGATTCAAGGGAAGCCGATTCTGATCCACAGTGAGGACGAGGGAATCATAAAGGCAAATTTGGAGGCTGCCAAGGCGAAGTTCGGCGAGGATATTCCTTTCAGCGAGCATCCTCGGATCCGCAACCGCAAGGCCTGCATCCGATCCACGGCCAAGGCTCTTGCGATGGCCATTGAATATGGCACCAGACTTCACGTGCTGCATGTCTCGACAGCCGAGGAGGTGGAGATGATCCGCGCCGCCAAAATTCACAACCCGAATATAACCGCTGAGACCTCAGCGAATTACCTATGGTTCTGCGATGAGGACTATGAGAAGTTGAAGGGGAAGGTGAAATGCAACCCGGCCATCAAGTCGGCCTCTGACCGTGAGGCTCTGAGGAAAGGTCTTGCGGAAGGCATAATCGACACCATAGGCTCCGACCACGCTCCTCACCTGCTTTCAGAGAAAGTGGACAACTATCTGAAATGTCCTTCCGGCATGCCTTCAGTCCAGCAGTCACTTTCGGCCCTACTGACAGCCGCGGCTTTGTACAACGAAGGGAAAAACGCCGATGACGATGCCTTGATCAGCCTGTCCCGAATCGCCTCAGCCTTCTCGGAGAGACCGGCCGAAATCCTCGGAATAAAAGACAGAGGCCACCTGAAGGTCGGCAACTACGCCGACTTGGTTATCCTCGATCCCGAGCAGGAATATTCCGTCAAAAGTCACGCTGATTTGGTTCGCAATGTTCCTGAGCAGGAATATTCCGTAAAGGATGTCGCCTACAAGTGCGGTTGGTCACCGTATGAAGGTACAACACTTCGTGGTGTCATCGATCGTGTGTTCCTCAACGGCAAACAAGTCGTCACCGACAGCCGTCTCCTCCCCGACTCCCCTTCCGGTCAAGCACTGGCATTCACCGACCTATAATTCTAATTATTAATTGACGAGTATGAAAGAGAAACTTTCCACACAATACAATGATGCTGTCAAGCAGATAAAAACCGCTATTCTGCAGAGCCAAGCGAAAGCTTTGAAGGGTGTGAATCAGGAGCAACTGGCTTTGTACTATGGCATTGGACGGTTCATCTCATACAATAGCCGCGAGGGTTTCTGGGGAAAGGGAGCCATTGCGACAATCAGCGAACAGTTGCGCCGTGAGATACCTGGGCTGAGAGGATTCTCTCCATCAAACCTGAAGTCAATGCGAGCTTTCTATGAAGAATGGAAGTCGCTTGAAGCAACTTCGCCAGTCATGACTGGCGAATTGCAGGTTGCTGATTCTGAGAATAATAAAATTCGACAGTTACAACTGGCGAATTTCTCGAACTTCCCGTGGACAGCCTTCTTGAGTATAGGCTTTACCCATCATTGCATAATTATCACGAAGGTGAAAGATGTCGAGGAGCGAAAATTCTATATTCAGCTTTGTGCCGATCTCAGCCTGTCCGTTGATGCCCTGGAGAGAAAGATTGCCGAGGATGCCTACCATAATCAAGGCAAAATGCCGAATAACTTTGGCGTGACCATTCCAGACTATAAGCGGGCATTTCAGGCAATCCAGATGTTCAAAGATGAATATCTGCGTAAGCCAACTATTGTTTCTTTCCCAAGCCGGTCACTGAGCCTAATCGCAGCAAATACCCCGATTTTCCACTTCCGGTCGCTGAGCCTGTCGAAGCGGCCGTAACGGATAAAGCACTAACAAACAAGATTTTAGCATATTCCCTATAGTCGACAATAACCGGAGACGACATCCTATTTCATTGATAATAAGCGCATTGCCATCCACTCACTAATTATCAGGAAATGGCAGGTAAGTTTCTGAATATTAAAGGAAAAGCACCATGCCCTGGTCTTGATTTCATAACCAGGACATAGTGCTTTATCGGTCATATTCAATAAGTTGAATGCCACGGCCATCATCGATGGGTTGAGGGTGCCGGGGCATCAACAAAGACTGGCAGGGCGAGCGGGATGAAAGTTCGTTCGTCGAAGTTGCGAAGTTCCTCGCTATGGTAGGCCTGAGAGACGTTCGAGCGGTTGACGGCATCGTAGGCCACGAAGCATTTTCATCCACCCTATCACGGCCATATTTATCAAACCCGATAAGACTTACACTTAATGTAAGTAACCGGAATCTTCTTGTCTTTAATACATTTTCTCAGTAGTTCTTCAAGCATCGCCATATTTGCCTCTTTTTCGGGAACGCCAGATCCAAGGATTATCCCTTCGAGTTTCAATGGGAAATCAGAGAAATCATACGCAAGACTCTTTGACGCGATACCGTACTGCTCATTTATGAAATACTCCTCTTCAAACTGGATGGCATCTTTTCCAAAACCATGTAGAACCCTGACTTCATTTTCATTATGATATTCATAAGGCTTGAAAAAGAGTTTCCATTCATTCAAATTCTTTATGACAATTTTTCCACCTTCTGCCAATTTTTTTGTCACCAAATCGTTTATGAAATCTACTTCTGGATGCGTTCCTTCTTTTTGTGCATAGTTTACAGGAAATATCTTAAAATCAGAACTATCTTTTTTGCGATGACTGAATACCATACAGCACCCTTTTGTGTCATCACCATACAGCCGCCACATATCAAAGTCTTCAACCTTCTTTGCATCAGAACATGACATAATGAAATACTCCATCTTATTCGCAAAAGCTTCGTTCTTGGGGTCCGATTTTGAGACATAATCATCGAAATATGATCCCTCCGTCTTGTCGTTCATATTCATTATGTTGTTCAGGTATATCTTTTTGTTGCTCAACATCCTAAACAACGACTGAAACGAAGTAAACCTGCACAATTCTTGTTTTGCAGGGCCAAGTAACGCTCGAAATATAGACAGTTCGGCTTCATCAGTCAGAACAAAAGCCCCATTTTCTATTTCTAAGAACCGTTCTGAAGTTTTCCTCCACCCATCAACAAGTTTGATTATATTATCCAGACGTTTGCTTTTCAGATGTTTATCCGCTAATGCTATAATGAAATCACAAGCCGGATTGACATCTTCCTCGGGATTTTTGGGAACCTTAACACTTTCTGTAGTCTTCAACAAATATCTTATCGCAGATTTGAGGTCAGCACACGATGCAATCACCGAATATGATTCCCGACCATAAACCTTAAATTCCTTCCCATCAGTCAGTATTCCGTATGTACCCCATTCGGATAAGCCTTTGGTAAAAATGCTCTCTGATAATGAGGACAACTGACTTTTATACTCAATAATAAGAAACGGTTTCCCGTCCTTCCTTATGAGATAATCAGGAACAAACTTGTTCATTGAAGATACTACCGAACGATCTTGCATCAAGGAAGTATTGTAGTCTCTATTAATGTCCTGTATGGCGTTCCTAACCTCCTTATCAAGAGTGGCTGCCATTTGTGTATAATCTGAAAAGAAGAAAGCCATAATAGCTAAGCGATTAGTAATTTATCGTTTGTTATAACCATGTTAAAACAGCATTGGTGATGCGTTGTAAGCGCATCACCAATAGACTACAACTAAAAATCATAAGCTTTAATGTTATCCTTATAGGCACTCCACTTTTCTTTGTATGCCTCTACTGATGCTCTTGGAACCCAAATGTTAACTTCAGAATTACATCCTTCGAGACTTCGATTTAAAGTAGGAGGAATCGCGCTTTTAATATAAAAATCAGTTAATACGGAACAATCAGAAAACGCCTCGTATCCTATACTTTCTATTGTATCAGGAAGGCTAATTGTCGTCAACTTTCTACATATACGAAAAGCTCTGGAGCCAATTGTTGTTGTTCCATTATTAATCACTAGCGAAGTAATATTCGATTCGCTAAAAAGATAATTATTTATTGAAGAAACCGCCCCAGGAATATTGACATTACCCGAAATATGTGTTGAGGAAAAAGCAGCCTCACCAATAGATGTTACCGTATTTGGTATTAGGACCTCTTTAAGACTTGATAGATGAAATGCTTGCTTACCTATAGAAACTAAACCATCATTTAAAACTACTTTAGATATATTGGATATTTCAAAAGCAGAAGCACCAATAGTTCTAACACTAGCAGGGATCTCAAGAATAGTATTAGGAGCCAAAGCCCATGAAAAGGCTTTATCATCAATGAAAGTTATACACTTGGTTAGAATAACATCAAGTTTACCACATGCATAAAAGGCCCCTTTACCTATGCTGAGTGTTGCCTCTGATAGCCTCACATTTTCCAAAGCTGAACAGACATAATAAGCATTATTCCCTATTGATGTTACAGATTCCGGGAGTGTCATTGACCTTAATGTTTTACACTCATAAAAAGCATTGTTTCCTATTCGAATCACAGGACTATCGAATACAATTTTCCCTAAACCATCGTTATATTCATTAGAAATGATATTAGCACCAAAAGCGGATTCATTGAACGGCTTCACAATATTACCGTCTGTGGAGGTGTAGTAAATAACGTTATCAGGATGAATAACTGTTACCTTACAAGAAACAGAGAAACTTGCTAGCGTAGATGTTACTGTGGCTGAACCGATTTTAAGAGCAGTCACTCTTCCGTTATCGACCTTTGCAATGGATTCATCTGAAGAATACCAAGCTACATTTTTGTCGGTTGCGTCATCAGGCTTCACGGTGGCAGTAAGGGTCGTGGACTCGCCCACCGCAAGGGACAGCGCAGTCTTATCAAGGGTGATGGATGACACTGGGACGGTAACGGTCACGACGCACTCCGCGGTCTTGCCTCCACACTTGGCAGTTATCATCGCCTTGCCTGACTTGACTGCGGTTACCTTGCCGTTGTCAACTTTGGCGACAGACTCGTCAGATGAGGTCCAGGCCACGTTCTTATCTGTGGCATCGTCCGGCTTCACCGTGGCGGTCAACTGCACGGTCTCGCCAACAGCCAAAGAGAGGGCGGTTTTGTCAAGGTTCACTGAACCTGTCGGTACAGTTACCGTCACAGCGCATTCTGCTGTCTTGCCTCCACATTTCGCTGTTATGGTTGCCTTGCCAGCTTTGACGGCGGTCACCTTGCCGTTGGCAACCTTTGCGACAGACTCGTCAGATGAGGCCCAGGCCACGTTCTTGTCGGTGGCGTCGTCCGGATTCACCGTGGCGGTCAGCTGCGCGGTCTCGCCTACAGCCAAAGTGAGGGTGGTTTTGTCAAGGGTTACAGAACCTGTCGGTACAGTTACCGTCACTGCGCATTCTGCTGTCTTGCCTCCACATTTCGCTGTTATGGTTGCCTTGCCAGCTCTGATGGCGGTCACCTTGCCGTTGTCAACCTTGGCGATCGACTCATCGGATGAGGTCCAACTTACATTCTTGTCTGTTGCATCGTCAGGCTTCACGGTGGCGGTCAACTGTACGGACTCGCCTACAGCCAAAGAGAGGGTGGTTTTGTCCAGGGTCACTGAACCTGTCGGAACCGTCACAGTAACTGCGCACTCTGCGGCCTTGCCTCCACATTTCGCAGTTATGGTTGCCTTGCCGAACTTGAGGGCACTCACCTTGCCGTTGTCCACCTTGACGACAGACTCGTCTGATGAAGTCCAACTTACATTCTTATCTGTAGCATCGTCAGGCTTCACCGTGGCGGTCAACTGTACGGACTCGCCTACAGCCAACGACAGGGTGGTCTTGTCTAAGGTCACTGTTTCGGTGCTAACGGTAATGGTCACTTTACATTCTGCTATGCAAGAGCCAGACTTTGCCGTGATTGTAGCTTCTCCAGACTTCTTCGCCGTGACTCTACCATCGGCCACGGTTGCGACAGACACATCGGATGAGCCCCAAGTCACTGATTTATCGGTGGCATTGTCAGGATTAACCGTTGCGGTTATCGTTTCTGTTTCTCCGACCTGCATTGACAGAGAAGTCTTGTCAAGAGTGATTGACGTTACGGTCACCACTTTAGCAGAGACCTTGACGGTACAAGTAGAGGATTTGCCTCCTGCACTGGCAGTGATCGTGGCCGTGCCCTCCTTGACTGCGGTTACAGTGCCGGAATTCACACTGGCGACAGAGGCATTGGACGAAGCCCACATCACACCGTCATATTCAGCGTCCTTCGGCAGGACTGTTGCCACAAGGCTGAATGTCTCGCCTTCAATCATTTCGATTGTCGCCGTGTTCAGCGACACAGATGAGACTTCCACTTGAGTCTCTTTCTCGGTGCATCCTACAAGTACAAGCAGGAATATAACCGCAATTTTGATTTGATTAAGCATTCCGTGTTTCATAAGTTGTTTTTGAATCATATTAATCTATTGTTACCTAACCACTTCCAATGAGTCCGTAAGCAATAATGAGTTCACAAAGATGATTTTATCCATCAAAGTCATCTCGGCCAATCTGTCATATTCAGCTGCAACTCTTTCAATCAAAGCCTCATTCGTGATGTTGTTCCTGACACAAAATGAAGTCATCTGACTATATGCCATGGACCAACAGCTTACGTTCATGTCCAGATCCCATAAATTGGCCAGAATTTCCGCTGTTCTGTGTACCGTTACCTCACCGATACCAGAGACACCACTACGATCCTTTATTTCCCACAACTCCTCCATCAAATCATCGACGGATGCACAGGTGCGAAGCAATGCTACATTGTTAGAAAGAATGTCATTCCATTGATTGAAGGCGTCATTTCTAATCCTTGGGAACCAGGCTTTGTCTATGAATTGCGAACGATGCTGATTTCTCAATTGGTTTCTTAACTGATGAATATTAGCGAGATATGTGGTAACTCGCGTTCTCAGTTCATCATCAGTCATATTAAATCTGACTTCACACATAATTAAGAGTTATCTTTTACAATAATTAGCATATATCCTCGTAGTAAATTGCCTGGATTCGTGGTTATAATTTGTCACTTCAAAAGTTCCCGAAAAGTTCGCAGGACTCTCAATGCAGCCATTCCCTTCATTATATGGCTCACGAACCATACCGCTCCCTTCAAATTGTCCCCTCGTGCAATCTTCCAGACAATCTTCCGGCAGTTCTTCACCATGACCATCTAAGCATCTGCCGACAGACAGATCATCTACTTTAATGCAAATCGCATGATTCTCGAACTCATAGCGACTGAGTTCAGCCTTGATACTTCTTTCCAAGTTGGGTCGTTTTACGTTTTCCGGCATAATCCACACGTTTTTATATGCAGCCCAGCCCCGGATGCCGATTAAGTTAGTATATACAAAGAAAGTGTGGAGCCGATTCGTTTATCTAGTAAGAGGCTCTGACAAAGCCCAAGCACAAATAAAACGGAAACAATCCCCACACCTGTATCGTTGAGTGTAGGGTACACGCAAGCGAATACAGATGAAATGGTGTTGTCGTTACCCTTGTGCTTTGGAAACTGTCAGATTTCTTACTAAGGATAGTGCGAAAACACTTTCATCAAATATGTCTGTTTCAGGCCGTCGGTCTAAAACGATGCTAAGTTAGTGATAATTTCAGAAATGACAACACCTGCCGGATTGTTTCCGGTTGGATATTAGCAAAATACTGCAAAAGGCGCAATAGTGTGGCTTTTCCTTAAAGATGCTATAATCCATAGATGATAGACAAGATCCATTTCCAAGAACCACGTGAACGATATTTCCAGAACATTGATCTCAAAACTAACTAGATTTGGATATGCAATTATTCAGACAAAAAAACTATTCTGATGAAATATTTCATTTAACTTTGCAGTTGATAAGATGCGTATATCTTGTAGAATTAAATATTGTGTAATAATAACTAACACATGAGTGAAGAACGTAACCATATAAAAATCTTTGTCTCATCAACAGTATATGATTTTGAGACAGATTTGAGACGCATATTTGCCACTCTTGATGGTTTTGGATACGATGTGTACATGTCTCGGGAAGGGACTATTCCTTTAGATAGCAAATTGTCCAATCTTGTAAACTGTGTCAATGGCGTTGAGGAGTGTGATATATTCCTTGGCATCGTTCGTCCTCGAATCGGTTCCGGGGTTCTTGAGAAAGGAGGACGTTCTATTACCGCACAAGAATTTGACAAGGCTATAGAACTTGGAATGCCAAGATTTATTTTGGCGGACTATCGTATAGAATTTGCACATAAGTTCTTGAATCTCATGCGTTGTGATATAAGTTCTATACCTTTGAACAGAGAGAAGACGGTCAAAAATGAGGCGGGAGAAGATGTGAAGGCAATATTGCCAAATGATGTCGTTCACGGAGAATGTGTAGAAATATACAGGCTTGCCATACAAAATCACATACCACCGGCCAACAGAACCAGCAACTGGGCTCAGCCATTTAAGGACAGCGAAGATATACAACGTTTTCTCGAGTCCCAATTCAAAGATGTCGAACGCATAAAAAGTCTGATCGATGGAAAGTAGTTTTATTGAAATGCTCCTGTCTCAAAAGCATCTGCCGACGCCAATTGAATGTGTTCCATACCCTAAGGCGGAGATGGTTGCAAAATCAATCTGTGCATTATTAAATGCACAAGGAGGCTGGTTGGTCATAGGCGTAGATGACAAATATAATTGCGTGGGGATAGAAAATCTGGAAATCGAAAAAGATATTCAGAAAGAGATTACCAACAATATATCACCTCTACCGCTTGTTTACATCCAAAAGGAATCATATAAGGGCAAGGCAGTTGTTTTAATAACTGTAATTAAAGGTAGTTTACCTCCATACTCATACAAAAATAAATATTACATCAACAATGGCGATGTTGTAGCATCTCCATCGTCTGATGAGATAAGTCGTTTGATGAGAGATTCGTTTGCCATAAAGTCAACTTGGGAATCAATTACTAATCTATATGCAGAAAAAGACTCCTTGAACGACGAACTTATGGGGGAAATTTATCGTCGAGGCGTATCATCCGGGCGCTTGGCTGAGAGTAATAACGGGTTATACCCTATATTATCTGAATTACAGATGCTTGATTCTTATGAGGTGAAAAATGGAGCGGTTGCATTATTTGCAGAGAATATCAAACGGTATCTTCCACAATGCCGAGTAAGAATACAGCTGATGAGCAAAGGTAAAACGGCCGATCAATTTGATGACACACTTACATTAGAGGGTAATATTTTCAGTCTCCTTAATGAGACCATCTCTTATTTCCAAGAGCGTTTGCCTAAGCAATCTTTCTTCCTTGATGGGAAGACAACCCGTATGGATGACTACATCTACCCATTGGATGTAATAGATGAGGCAGTAAGTAATGCTCTGATTCATAGAGACTATTCAGACACTCTTGACGAGGTGACAATCTTCATATATCCAGATAAAATTGAAATAACCAACCCTGGTCGTTTGCCGGATAAATTAGTGAAGAGTAAGAATGAAGTCTTGCCTCATAGTTCAATACTTCGTAATCCTCTTATGGCGGAAATGTTTTACATCGCTGGTGAGATGGAAAAAACCGGGCGTGGTATGGCCTTGATATCTACCAAAATGAGGGAGTTAGGTAAAAAATTACCGGAATGGACTAGTTCTAACGACCGGACAACTCTAAGAATATTTAGTCAGTCCGGCAAGTTAGCATTAAATGAACGCATAGAATACTTCCTGGGAGCACATTCTAAAGGAGATGTCTTTAGCAAGGTTGAGTATATCGCATTCTTTGAGAAAAAGCCATCGAAAATTACTGCGCAGAATGACATACAGTCAATGTTAAGACTTGGAATCTGCGAAAAAATAGGTAATGGTCCATCAACTAAATACCGAATGATTTGACCGATATTGACCGATAAAATCGATCAGGAGGTACTATAAGGTCGTTTAGTGACTTTTAAGCAACCTCAAAAATTGACCGATTAATGGTTAATCAAAAAAAAAGGTTGTCGTTTACACTATTTTCTATATTCTTCAGAAGGATAGTGCGAAAACACTTTCATCAAATATGCCTGTTTCAGGCCAACAAGCCTAAAACGGTGTTAATTTAGTGATATTTTCGGAAATCACAACACCTACTGGATTGTTTCCGGCTGGAATTTAGCAAAATACGGCAAAGGGGGCAATAATGTGGCTATTTTCTGAAGGGGAAAAATCGCAATACTGGTTTGACACATACTCTATACCACGGACAGCTTTAACAATGCGTCCCGCTTCCTTTGGAGTCCAAGTCGGTTGCTTCGACAGGCTCAGCAACCGGGGCGACGAGGTACTTCTGACGTTGCAATTGACGGGGACGGTAATCGACCATGCAAGCGCCCACAATCCAGTTCTGCGTTCCCTGCACAATGCTGAAAACCTCAATGAGGAACAGCCTTCCTAACCGCAGGGCCACCTGACAGCCATGACCGTTCCCGCCAATAGCAAAAATATAACGGGACTATGCACTTTAGGCTTACGCTTAATAATAAAAATTGCCTGATTATGTCGGCAAGCCTAAAGCGCATAAGTCCGAAATATAATGACGAACCGCACGTTGATTCGTTACTAGGGTTGAAGAGGTGTGTTCCCTCTTTCCGAGGTTTCTTATCACACCTAAAAACAAATCTCACTGGCAAACAACCACTTGCCACTCTAGGTGTGAATGATTCTGCACACTTACGAGACCGAAACCTCATTACAGAGCCCTCTGTGGGCATCACAATCTCTCAGATGTGAAAAACTTCGCACACCTAGAGCGGCACGTGCTTGAGAGCAAACGAATTACAGTCCTAAGTGTGCATATTCACACTGCTGAATATCTGTGTCTTTTGCCTCCTGAATTTCATTTGACCGACGAACAAAACCATGGATAAGTTCGGGAATTCTTCGGGATATCATCATTCCGATTCAGTTGCTCCAGACAATAAGATTTGAATCATTTGAGCAGGAGTGACAACAAAGGGTTTGACCGGGAAGTGCTTAATGTTACCTGTAACCAGATATGCGTCCTCCACAGAAAGTGTAACTTCGTAAAAGACCACATCCTTTGGATCATTGCAGGCTTCCTCGGAGGTGATTCTATCGGAGTGAATGCCTAAAGTACTGACGGCCTTCAGAATCTGGCTTATTGATTCCTCAAGAAAGTGGAATTTTGGACGATGGAGAACTTCACGATATTCAGTAATGATTTCATCATTGAAAATAGGATCCATCGCTCCATCCAAAACAGAAAGCAGAATCCTCAAAGGAGATGACTCCTTGTCCTTGAGCGCGGCTAATAATGCCGACACCAAAACATTAGTGTCAATGACTGCATAGCATCGCTTCATTTCCTTATTTTCTTTGCGACCTTACAGCCTGAATCTCTGCATTGATTTCATCCAAAGTCATTTCAGAGTTACCGTTGGCCTCCGAAATAGCCCTCATTTTGAGAATCGCCTCACGTGCCTTGGCCGCAATAGCTTCTTTTGAATCCGCTTGAATCTCAAAAGGAATACTTCGGCTACGGACAACCGAGCGGGCGAATATGTTGAATGCTGTGTTGGCGCTCATGCCAAAATCCTGACATAAGTCATCAAACTGTTTCTTTATGTCAGCATCCATCCTAATAGTAACTGCAGCCTGTCCCATTTCAAATACGATTATATGCAAATATATTAATTCTGATAGCATAACGCAATAGTTATGCCATCACTTATCAAAAAAAGAAGACTGAACCAGCAACCGGAGAACTGAGTTTCCGGCATTGCATGGAAGTCATCCGACGCTTCGGAGAACAAACTCCCATGGAAGTGGACGAGCGTCAGGCTTTGCAGTTTTTGGAGCAGCAGTACTGGGAGAGGACGATGCCGAGGACGGCGATGAAGACGCCGAGCCATTGGAAGAGGGAGAGGTGCTCGCGGCCGATGACTTCGGCGACTAGGGCGGTGGCTACGCACATCATGGCGAGGAAGACGCTGGACTTGCCCACGCCTAACTTCTTGATTGCCATGGCCCACAGAGAGAAGGCAAGGCTGGAGCAGAGGACAGCGAGACAGAGGATAGGTTCCAGGACTTCCCAAGAGACGAGTCTCGCGTCGAAATTCTCGATGCCTCTCGTCAGGAAGAACGGCAGGAAGTACACGGTTCCGATCAGGAACTGGTACATCACGATGACCTGAGGCTTGTAGCCGTCGGCGAGAAGTTTTGTCAAGGAGGCGTGGCCGACCTCTGAGAAGACGGCTATCATCAGGAGCACGACTCCGAGGATGAAATTCTGCGGCACACCTTCATCTCCTCCTTGCTTGAGAAGGACCAGACAGATGCCGGCCAGTGTCACGGCGATTCCGAAGCCGTTCAGGATCGAGATACGCTCTTTGAAGAACAGGGCACCGGCTCCTACTGAGAAGATCGGTACTGAGGCGATGATCATCGCGCTGATGGTCGGCGAGCCGGTCTCTTTTATGCCGTAGGTCTCGCAGAAGAAGTAGATAAGTGGCTCAAAGAGAGCGAGCAGCAAAAATTTCCAGATATCTTTGCGGGCTATCAGGCGGAAGTTCTTTGTGAGGATGTTGAAGAGAAGAAGTATGATTCCGGCGACAAAAATCCTTAACGGGACGAAATATGAAATCGGGACTCCGAGGGCGATCAGTCGGTCGCTCCAGATGTAGGACATTCCCCAAAGCACAATGGCCAATACGGACAGCAGATAAACTACCGCCTTGTTGTCACATATACTTCTTGTCGCGCTCATAATATAATACGGAATATGAGTAATCTGTTAGTTATACTTACATTTCTACAAAGATAATCAAATTTCTCTTTTGAAAAGAAATAATATTCAAATATTCACTAACATTTCTACACCTGCCTACCGTTTTTATCCCTTTTCAGTGAAATGCCGTCACGAA
>ULQB01034366.1_pt1 | contig 18990 bp, 10 predicted proteins | sample 1954041 | NCBI WGS metagenome assembly ULQB01 (sample SAMEA4835644, study PRJEB28245) | human gut metagenome | biome: gut microbiome; material: fecal sample | place: Denmark | collected 2008 | reverse complement strand
TTTTCAGGCCCGATGATTTCTAAACGGGACAGCAGTGAAATCAATTATGAAAAAATCGTTATTGTTTTCCGCAGTATTGGCTGGTCTGATGCTCGGTTCTTGTTCAAGTAGTGATGACTTGGCAGGTGGTAACACCCCTGCTAATCAGGATGGTAAAGGCTATGTGGCATTTACAATTAATCTGCCTAGCCAGTCTGGTAGCAGCTCTCGTGCTAATGATGTTTTCAACGATGGCATGGCAAAAGAGTATTCAGTACATGACGCTACTCTTATTTTGTTCAGTGGTGGTGCTACTGAAGGGAAGTCGTCTTTTGTTGAAGCATATAACTTAAGTACCGCTCCTTGGCAGAATGTTGGTACTTCTGATGATAACATCACAACACAGTCTAAGAAGATTGTACAGAAGGTTACAAAATCGATTACTAATGCTAAAGCTTTGGTAATTCTTAATAATAACGGTACACTTTCTGTTGGTGATGATGGTTCTTTGAAGGTAAATAATACTAACTTTACTGGTACTTATGCTGAATTTTTAGATAAAACAGATGCAACAAATGGCAAGACTCTCACAAAGGACGGATTCTATATGGCCAATGCTCCATTAGCTAATCGTCAGGGTGGTTCTGCTGCTCCAGCTACAGGTACAACAGTTACAACTTTGACAGACCTGACTGGTAAAATTTACGATACTGAAGCTGAAGCTAAACTCGGTACACCTGCTGAGGTTTATGTTGAGCGTGGAGTAGCTAAGGTGACCCTTAATAAGGGAAATGTAGCCAAGGCTGATAATGGTACTACAGATAGAGTTGATTTTGCCATTTCTGGTTGGGCTATTGATAATACTAATCCTACAACATATTTGGTTCGTTCAACTAAGGGATTTACTGATTGGATGGGTTATGCTAACGAAAAATGTACAACAAACCCTTACCGTTTTGTCGGTCATACACAAATTGCTTCTGGTTTATATCGTACCTATTTTGCTCAAGATATGAATTATGATACAGATGCTACTGGTTTACAGCGTGCTGAAGAAGCCGATTTTAAAGATGCTTATGGAGATGAAAATCCTCAGTATTGCTTTGAGAATACATTTAATGTAAAACATCAGAATGAGAATCAGACTACTCTTGTTGCAATCAAGGCTAAGTTGAATAATGGTAATGATTTCTATATTGTTGGTGGTGATCAAACAACATTGTTTGATAAAACACAGTTGGAAAAACTGATAAAAAATAAGTTCTTGAGCGTTGAAGAAGGTTGGATTAAAGCTAATGCTAAGAATGAAACTACATCAATAGGTGAAGGTGATCTTACCTTAACTTTCGACAAAGATGCAGCTGGTGAAATCAACTTGACTGAAGTTTCTGTGGAAGAGTCTAAATTAAAGTCAGGTCATGCTCTATTGCCTACAACTTATCTTGAAGATGTAAAGGCAGCAGTTGGTTCTATTGTATGTTATAAGAATGGTACATCTTATTATACTGTTCGCATCAAGCATTTTGGTGACGATTTGACTCCATGGGAAAATGGTGAATTAGGTGTTAAGCCTGGATCTGTTTATCCTGATGGTACTAAGACTGCAGAGAATAACTGGCTTGGCCGTTATGGCGTTCTCCGTAACAACTGGTATGATATTACTGTAGAGGATGTAAAGGGCTTGGGCTCTGCTACAGTTCCAGAGTTGACCGGTACAACTGATGATGAACTTGAGTCTTACATTGCAGTACGTATCAACGTCCTCTCTTGGGCTAAGCGTACACAGGGTGCTATTTTGCACTAAGATGTAAATACATTATAAGATAAAGTATATAAAACAATAATTGATTAGCGATATGATAGCGCAGAAGATAAATAAATGGTTGAAGGGTGTCATGGCTGCTGCCATGACCCTGACAGTCGTCACCTCGTGCAACGATATGTGGCATCAGGATTACAGCGACTGCCCTAATGGTGTATATGTTAAATTTAAGTATGATTACAACCTCCAGCGTGCCGACATGTTCAATGACCATGTTGGACAGGTGACGCTGTATGTATTCGACGAGAACGGAAACTATATAACCCAACAGACCGAGACGAATTCTGCGCTATCATCGCCTCTCAATGACCCAAATTATGTAATGCACGTCGAGAACCTACAGCCTGGCAAATATCAGTTCCTTGCTCTTGCAGGACAGAATGCTTATGCTGACCAATTGGTATCCGGTCGCGCCAAGTTCGTTCGTACAGAACCTGCTAACGGCAGTGATATCAAGAAGTTAGAGGTGAATCTCGACCACCAGAACCGTGGTGACTATGATGAAGTAGAGAATCATGCCCTGCCATTGGATACTCTTTGGCATGGCAAGATGCTCGAATCTGTTGAGGTTTCTTCATCCAAAGCCGCCTATGCTACTATTCCTCTGGTGCGTGATACCAAGAAGATTAACGTAGCGCTTCGTGACCTTGACTCTCCTCAAGACATGGATGTCAACGACTACACAATGACCATCGAGGACCATAATGCCCGCATTCTTTGGGATAACTCTCTCGACGAGAGCCGTAAGGTTGTTTATACTCCTCATGCCACATGGAATACTGTTGATGAAACAGAGCAGGGCAAGATAGCTCATGCCGACTTCATGACCTCCCGTATTCTGAAGCACGATGATTACAAACAGGATGGTCATCTCCTCATCAAGAATAAGGAGACTGGAAATACAGTAGTAAATGTCAATCTTCCTGACCTCTTGAGTCGTCTTCGCACCAGTGAGGAGTACAGTTACAGTGCACAGGAATTCCTTGACCGTGCCTATGATTACAAACTTCAGTTCTTTATCCAGGGTGGCAAGCTCAAGTATTGCTACATCACCATTAGCGTGAATGTACTGAGTTGGAGCAAGCGCATCCAGTTCGAAGAACTCCATTAAAACTCTCGAATCCAAATAGAATCGAAAATAAAAAATATTAGTCCTATTGGCTTCTTGTAAGCCCTAAAATATAAAGTATATGTTTAAGATGAAATCGATAATCCGCTCATTGCTAGTCCTTTTACTGGTAATGTCCTTCACTTCCTGTGTGAGAGACAATATCAGCGACTTTCCTATTGCGAATGATAATAGTAAGGTGTTTTTGTCTGTTTCTATAAACGTAGCTGGTGAGGACTCACGAACAACAAGAGCGGAAGATTATACTTTTGAACCAACACCTTGGGGTGGCGAATCGGGTAATGGTGATCATAGAGGCGAAACTTATGAGCGAACAGTAAATAATATGTCAATGTTGTTCTTCCATTCTGAGAAGGAAGATTTGACAGATGGCAATGTTACTATAGATAATGTAATCTATTTTCCAACTGTAACTCCTGATGGCAAACGTACTATAGCAGTTGATGTTGATCCGAAGTTTTTGAAAGATACCAGTCTTCGTTTCCTGGTCATCGCTAATGTTGGTGATTTATCTGCTTATCAAGGACGTAAGTTGTCTGATGTCCGAGATCAGTTGATTACTGATGTTTTTAAGCGCACTGATAATCCTACGTTTACTAAAACAGGAGAATTAGATGGCTATTCTACCTTCGTGATGTCTTCTCATGGACAGAGCTCATTGACATTTAAAAGTGGATCCGGTACGGAGGAGGATCCATATCTTATCGACCATATGATAGAGCGTTTGGCTGCAAGAATAGACATCATGCCACATACTGAACTTTATGAGCCTTCTAAAAAAACTGGTCTCTGCAAATATTGCTATAATGTTAAGCAGGGTACTGATATAATTGGTGGTTTTGTACTGGAGTATGTCCGTCCTTATAACGTATTGACTTCACAGGAATATGTCTTCAAACGTACAGCTACGGATGCATCATTGGCTAATTTAAAGTATCTTGGACTGGAAGAAGATGATGGAAATAAGCAGAACACTAATTATGTGGTGGATCCTACCTCTCTAAATAAGAGCGAGGCTACTTTTAAATATCCTAAGAATACAGATGAGTATTGGGCAAATGCAACTTATGATCATTTCTATCAAACACGTATTGCACATAAAACCCATACGAATTCTATAGGTGGAAAGGCTACTTTCAATCCGGAAACCGACTATTATATCCTCGATTACGTAAAAGAGAATACCTCTTTTGATAATAATGAGAAATATGCTACAGGTCTTGTCTTTAAGGGTAAGTATTATGAGGCAGAAGACTGGGATGCTACAAATGTAGTGCCTAAGACTGGTCATGAATCGAACGGAAAAGACAAGGCTTACACCTACGTCATTCGACATAGCGACCCTACGGGTACAGGTACAACTTCCGACCCAATGCATTACGGCATAGTCCGCAATAACATTTATCGAGTTCGTATTGACGGAATTACTGGAAAGGGACCGGATGGAATGAAGATTACCCTCAACGTGAGAAAATGGGCAACCTATACTCACGACGAGACAACAATGTAAAAATGAAATAAACAGATAAACAGAAAGTATAGTTTGAACTTAAACTTTCAAAACAATGAAAACGATTAAGACGATACATACAGCATTGATTCTGATGGTGCTAGCCTTTATGACGGCTTGCTCCACAGATAGTGCAGACCCTATACAGGGAGACAGTGGAGGCGATAACCGAGGCGACAAGATTACCGTCTACATGACCCTTTCTACAGCTCCTTCTTCCGGAACCAGAGCTAGTTTGTCATGGAAAGATGGCGTAGATGCAGAAAACATGAAGAGTTGGGTAGTAGCCTTTGTAAAAGACAACAAGGTTGTTTCTTTTGCAGAGAATACGGATGTATCGGCTAATAATCGCATTAAAGATGAAGTCACAATCAAGGATCTTCCTAAAGAGAATGCCACCTATCAGGTCTATTCCTTTGCCAATCTTACAGCTGCAGAACTAGAAATCTCTAAAGGTGCAGAAGTTCATTTCGATAACATGAAATGGAAGATGAACGGCAATGGCTTCAATGTGAATGCCACAGACTGTAAAGGTATTCCAATGAGCAATAAGCAGGAAGTAACGGTAGATGCTTCCGGTAAGACTGATAAAAACGAACTTTGGGTAGTAAGAATGCTGGCGAAGGTTACACTCCAGTTTAAGAATCCAAGTTCTACTCCTTTGGAAATCAAAGATATTACGTTGAGTGATGTAACTTCAAATCCTTCAGCTGATGTTAATAAAGAAGGTAACATCATGTTGTTGCCAAAGCATTCAGATGCTTCCGGAACCTCTGGTACTACTGGTTCATCTAACCTAACTGGTGCAGATAAGGATCTGGTTAAATGTACTCCGAATCTTGTAAAGCAGGCGACAACGGAGAATTATACTTATAAGTTGTCTCCATTAAAGACGATACCTGCAAGTACTGATACTTATAAGCCAGAGAATGAGATTTCGTTCTATGTGAATGAAAGTGCAGCGGGCAATACTTCTAAGTATTTCATCATCAACCTGAATACTTCAGCAGGAGTCAAGCGTTACGCCTTGTTCAAGGATTGGACAACGATAGCTCGCAACGACCATCACATTCTCCCAATCTCATTAGATGATTATAAGTTGAAGTTTGATGTTCAGTCCTTCACTGCCATCGGTCTCTATCCATCCATAAGAGATAACGGAACCACTCTTTCCTACACCTGTTATTACCCGGAAGAGGAATTCCATATCCAGCCAAAGGTAGTAAAGGCTGATGACTCCGCTATTTCTGGAAGCATCGATAATGCCAATGTAAAATGGGATCTGATCCAAGAAAATGGTATGGCTGATGCCGCAGCTGCTACTGCGAATGCCAAAAATGTGTTTAAAGTTCTTCCATCATGGAATTCAACCACCGGCTATTTTGAAGGTACCTTCAATGATGATGCTGCCGACAAGCAGAGCGCCCTCTATCAGGTCACCGTCCCTGTGCCAGGTGCCTCAGGAAAAGAGCTTGTATATAAGATACTTTTCACCAAGGATTTAAGAAGCTATGCTGCTCGTAAATATACGAGACAGAGTTACTATTTCAGAACAAAACAATAATACGAATATTAAAAAACATTGAAGCTTATGTTTAAGTCTAAGATTTTTAATAGTGTAATGAGATATATGTTGGTAGCAATGCTTGCATTGCTGCCAAATGCTGTATGGGGAGAGAATTATACGAAGAATGTTTTTTTGACCGATGTGAACCGCGTGTCTATTGATATGCAAAGTATCTTTGTAGGAAGTGATAATAAGGCTAAATATAATTATATTGAGTTTTATTTTCTTGACAAGTCTGATGCTATTGTAAATCTAACCAACATAAAACTCGGTTTGTGGAATCAAGAAACTAACGATGCATTTTCTTCTTTTAATGGTGATGGTTTCAAGAAAGCTGAGACTTATTATCTTTTTTATAAAGAGAAGAATAATTGGGGATTAAATGATTTGTTTAGGTTTAAGATAAATACTACTAATGTAGATCTCTCTGGTTATAAGTTTGTAGTAAAGGCTTCTAATACGAATAATTTTGAAACAGATAAGACAACGGCAGATGTTACATATACTTATCAGCTTTATTCTCAGAGTGATATTGATGCTGTAACTTTCACCAAGGCAACTAATCCTACTTTGGTGAAATCTGCTTATGCTTTAAAAGAAGGAAACAAATGTATCTTCAGTGGTGCTTCTGTATATGATGAAATAAAAAAGATTTTAGAAGTTTCGTCTAAAGAAGATATTAAGGACTTCTATATACGTTGGACTATAAAACATACAGATGACACCAAAGTAGATAATCTTACAGTCTCTTCAGAAAAAATACAGAAGCGTAATGATTTTGACTATATTTTTAATAATACAGGTTCCTCAATTCAAGCAAAAGACTTGGATGTTACCTTAGAGTTGCCTAGTAGTGAGTCTTGGGATGACATAAAATTATCTTTTGTTATTTCCAAAAATATCTCTGAATTGACTACTAAATATGGTGTTGTTGAGAAGGAGCCAACTTTGGATGCATTGTATAATATTACGTTGGAAACAAAGTATAGCATGCCTTTCAATCATTATGTAGGCCATGCTAATACTGCATTTGAAAATGGTATGCAGCAGACTGCTGAATGGGAGTATTATGTCTATGTGAAAGATGCTAATGAGCAAGTAGAGTTAGTGCTGCCATTCGATGAGTATGAAAATAGCGGAAAAGATCTTGAACCACAAGGCTATTTCAGATGGTATGATTTAAAGACAGATTTAGCTAGTAATAATTTACGTCAAAACTCTGGAACAAAACCGACTCTTCTGAATTCTATAATATCAGGAGGAAAGAACTATGGTTTGTTTGCTTACAATCTTCAAAAGGCAGATAAACCATGTAGCGATAATATCGGTGTTACATATACTGCACCAGCAGAAGCTTCATCTGAAGGGTGGGCTGGTGAAGACATCGCCTGTGATGTGAGCCGTTATATTGATGGTTTGGATGCAACAAAAACTTATCTTGTACATGAGCCAACGCTCTCTATCAGATACATTTTCCATATCCGTTCTGCCAAGAAGTTAGCAGACGACATTATGAATACAGCTATTGGCAAAAATCTTGAAAGAGCAGGTTATAGAACTTATGAGGATGGTAAGTATATAACAGTTGGTATGAAGGATAAAAGTTCTATTGTTACTCTTCGACTGGATTTGTCAGATGCTACGAAATATTATTTCCATCCATTAGCAAATGGTGTATATAAGCAAGATGGAACTTCTTTTGGTTTCACTAAACGGGTATATTATGTAGATGAAAAGGACAAACTCGTAGAATCCAACTTCGATAAAAATAAATTATGCAAGGCAACTAAGATTGAATGGTGGGCGTATGATAAGACCAAAAAATATTGTTTCTGTTTAGGTACTAAGGCCGACCGTTTCTTTGATTTGAAGATGGAAGATCTTGATAAACCCTGGATGCCTGCATCTATAACGGGATCAAATAAGAGCTTTACATTTGAATATGGAGATCCTGTATTCATAGTTGCATATGCAATGGATGATGACGAAAACCGTTGTCCTATTGCCAACTTCGATGTTCGATTCATGAATAATCATCCGATGACTAAAGAGGAGATCGTTAAAAATGGATTGAATAACAGACTTATTAGTTATCTTGACGAGCATTATAAAATGGCTACTAAGCCAATTACATTTGATGATGATGATGTAGAACAGACTGTGTCTGCTCCTACAAGTCCGGATGACAACCAGGACCGATTACCATCTAAATGGGATCGCCGTGCTTATAGTTTCGTATATCGTGATTTGATTGACTGCGATGCTTCTTGGTGGGTTAACCTGGGGGAAATCGGTCATTCTCCACTTCATGGAGATTATTGCTTGTATAAATCTGCCAATGTTAATGGTATTTCCGGTAATGGTGAGACACTTAAAGATGGATATCTTTGGTGGCAAAGTGGACAATTATATGATAAGACTTATGAGATAACCAATGGTTCTCAGTATGGCCACTTCCTCTATGTGGATGCATCAGACGAAAGTAGAAAAATCGCCGCTGCAGATTTCACGGCAGATCTCTGTACAGGACAGCAACTTATCTTCACAGCGGGTGTTGCTGACATGACTAAAGCGGATACTAAGCCACAGATTATGTTTAAACTATTTGGTGTTAAAAGAAATGTCAATGATGATATTGTTGAAAAACACCTGATACATAGTTTTGCGTCTGGTGATTTTAAGACTAATGTAGAAAAATTGAAACTGGCAACTTGGTACCAGGTATATGGTAAGATTACTTTGCAAAAAGAGTCAAATGTAGAGCAGTATTCAGATTTCCGACTGGAGATTGATAATTACTGTAGCAATACTGATGGTGCCGACTATGCTGTAGATGATATCCGTATGTATCTAGCGCCTGCTAAGGTTCAGGTGATTCAGGAAAAGCCGGTATGTAACGGTGCTACAACTGGAACCATCAAACTGAAGATACGTGCTATCCACGAGACCTTGAATGCGATTTTGGGACATAAAGATACAAAGATCTATTTCAGATTTGTGGGTGAAGATGGAAATCCTGTAAAAACGGATTATTCTTATACCTTAAAGGATAGAACGACCGGTAATACAAGTACAGTTTCTGGTACAGAATATGGTACTGTTGATGTATACGATTCAGAGGAAACCTGTAAGAACTTTGAAATCGATGGTACTAATATGATTGAGCAAGATAGTGAAGGTGAAACCTATATTGTTATCAGCAATAAGGACTTTCCTTTGACTACGGGAAAGAAGTATTACGTATCTGTATCTACAGAGGATCCTGCCAAGGGAAATGCTAATTGGGGTACACCTGCTGAGGTCTGCTCGTTGTACAGTAACTGGTTTGAAATGGTTAGCCAGCATCCAATCATTACTGATACCAAGGGCAATATCGTAACGGATTATAAGATTCCTTGCGATCAAGCTGACAACTATGAGGTTAAAATCAAGGGACAATTGACAACAACTGACCCTAATAATGGTGGTAAGATAACATTGGATAATGTTAAGTTCTTCTGGTATGTTGGTGATCCTACAGTAGCTACCAATAAACTGAACGAAACTGCAAGCAATGAAATCACTATCAGCAAGGATAGGCTTCATTTGGGTGAAATACATAAAATCTATATGCAGCCTGAGGGAACTGAGAATGAAGATGGCTATATTCCATACACAATCAATGGTACAACCTATCTGTTGTGTACAGGTGCTATACCGGTAGATTTACGTGTAATGAAGGATGGACCACAGCTTAACTTCGGTTTCAATGATGTGGATTATCCATTCAATGATGGCAGTTATGAGGCATCGCTTCGTATCGGTTTGCCACAGCTGGAGAAGTTGAAGGCTTCTAAGGGATATTTGAAGGTACCTCTTCATAGTGCTACGATGAGAGATGGAACAGCTATAACTGAGCCACTTACTTTCATTGATGATAGTAAAGCCCCTGCTGTTAATTCGAAGAGCGTAATTGTTGCATCTACGAATGATCCTTTATGGGAAAAGAAGTTGAATCAAACGGTTGCAACATTGGAGAACGAAGAGCTGCCTGCTTTTGATAAAACGACTCAGGCTACTCTCAACCTCAAGTTTGAAGATAATGCAGTTGCTAATTTCCACGAGGGATACTACTATGTACTCCGATTCGCTTACGAGAAGAGAGCTGCTTCTGCGGGAACTACCTACTGCCCAGGCGAGTCTTATCTCAAGGTGAAGATTGTACCGGAGTTCATTACCTGGACTCCTACTGCAGATGGTGGTATGAATGCCAACTGGAATAATGATGATAACTGGCATCGCTCATCTTCTACAGAATTGTATGATAAGGATTATACCGATTATCAGACTTATGGCAGCAGTACAATTTCTGCGGCAGCATCTGCATCGAAGATAGATATTCCTACTCAGAACAGCTATGTGCCAATGAAGTTTACCAAGGTAACCATCGGCAATCTGAATGGTTTGCCATTCCCTGACCTCGGCAATATCGTTTATCGTAGTACCAATAAGATTGCTACCAAGCTGACTAACGGTAAGGGTAATGAGGCTACGAAGTATATCCGGTACGACATCATGGCTTACTGGAATGAGGCAGATACTGAAAAGGGATTGGATACAGAAGGCAATCTGAAGTGCGAGAAGTTCTATGGCAATACCTGTCATCAGATTTACTTTAAGCCTCAGGGCGAGCTTCGCGACCAGTGCTATCTGGTATATGACAAGGCTTGGGTAGAGAAAGAGCTGGAGCCAAACAAGTGGTACACCATGGCTTCGCCTCTGCAGTATATCTATGCCGGCGATATGTATGTGCCAGCAAGTAATGGACGACAGGAAACCAAGGCGTTTACGGATATCACGTTTGATACGAATGTATATAGCCGGAGCAAGTATCCGGTTTATCAGAGAGCTTGGATGAAGAGTGATGTGGAGGAAATCACACCTAAGAGTGATTATCTTGCATCTCATTACCCAAGTGTAGCTGCTCCAGAAAATGTTGATATGAATCTCGGTTACTGGAGCCACGTATATAATAAGGTGGACGAGAGCTATGCCGCAGATGGAACCTTCGGTGGTTTCTCTATCAAGGCGGGTAATAAACTCTTGCCAAAGAGACCTACAGATGGTACTACATTGCCAAAGGCGCTCCTCCGTTTGCCGAAGGCTGATACTAGCTATCAGTACTACGATTATGATGGATCAACAACTTCTGGTGGTAAATCAGCCAACGTTGAAAAGGGCAATGGTCATGGCAAGCTTCTCGTTGCCTTCAATAACGATGAGAAGCATCTCGCAGAGAAGACTCAGAGTTTAGGAACTGATAACAACAGTGGTTTCTATCTCGTGGCTAATCCATATACCTGCTCTATCTCTCTGAAGAAGTTCTTCGAGGCCAATACAGGTTTGCAGAACGCTATTTGGATTGTAGAGAATGGTGAGGTAAAGGCTATTTCTTCTACAGAGAACTATGCTATCCAGCCTACACAGTCGTTCTTTGTCAAGAAGAATGAGGACGCAACAGTTCCAGATGTAAGATTCACTTCTGCGATGTGTGTTGACCGCACCATTACTCCTGGCCTTCTGATGGCATCAGACTATGTCAAGAGCATTGAAGCGACGACTGAGAATTCCAACGGTCAGATTTCAAAGGCACGCATCGCTTTGCGTCCGGAGGCTTCTGCCGACTATGATGACCAGGAGGATGTGGATCTCTTGTATGATCAGAACCTGAAGGATGTTCCGCAGGTTTATACCGTTGCCGGTAACGAGGCGGTGGCTGTGAATGCTGTTCCTGAGTTGTCCTGGATTCCGCTTGGCATCGTGAGCCAGCAGGCAGAAGAGGTTTCACTTACCCTGAAGGGTGTGAGCAAGCTCGATGCTCCTGTTTATCTCTACGATGCTGCATCGGCAAGCTTTACAGAACTTCATGAAGGCGAGGCTGTGAAGGTGAAGGCGGGTGACCACGGAAGATACTTCCTCACCCAGACCCGTACCTCAACCGGCATCGACCGCATGGAGACTGAAGAGCAGAGTGCACCGGTGAAGGTTTATTCACCTGCTGCGGGCATGATTGTTGTATCTGCCCTGAATGGTGAGAAGTTGGGTAGGGTAGAGGTATTTACCTTGGATGGCAAGATGGTTCACAGTTATCAGTTGCCTGATAAGCAGAGAATGATTCTCCGTGTTCCATCCGGAGTATATATCGTAAAGGCATCCACCCAGTCCTGTGCTCAGGCTAAGGGACAGAAGGTTGCCGTAAGATAGAGATATAAGTGTAATAACAATTCGCCCTGTAAAGGCAAAAGCGTTGATTTGAAGCTTTTGCCCTTACAGGGCGTCTTACTGATTGCCATTATACCCAGGGCGATGCCCTGGGCTAGGAGCTTTTGGGCCTTCAGCCCGTTCTTGAACCACATGCGAAAGTTCTGTATTGATGTAAAATACCGTATCTGTTAATGAAAGAATCGGTATTACTCAGTCACACGACAATTGTCATGCAATCATATGATAGTTGTCATGTAAGCGCACGACAATTGTCATACAATCCTACGATAGTTGTTATGTGCCAACTTTTCCTTCCTTCTTTATATGAACAAATCCTTCTTCGGCATATCTGCCATGAACTGTTTGCGGAGCTTCTCAAAGAATGCCATGGTGTCGTTGCTGAAGCCGTGACCCTTCCAGGTGGAGGTGTTGGTGATGAGAATCCAGCACTGGCCGTCGGGGTACTTCAGGACAATGGCGGAGGTGCCGGCAAGAGAACCGGTACGAATCCACGGACGATTGCTCTTTGGCGTGTAGTTCCAACCGATGGAATACTGATGGTCGGGTTGCTCGGTAGTCATGAACTGGATGCTCTTCTTGCTAAGGATGTCCTTGACATGAGGCATACCGTCGATGCTGGCGATGAGACGGCTCAACTCGGCTGCTGAACCACACCATGCTCCGGCACCGGAGAGGCGAGGAAGGTCGGTATCGCCATAACACTTTTCTACCATTCTGCCACTGTTGTTGTATTCATATACCGGGATACTGCCCTTGTGCATATAATACTTCGTCTCGTTAGGACGGCGGTCCTTGTAGTAGGTGCCGGCAATATGCATATCGTAGCATCCGGCAGGTTGGAGCACGTATTTCTGCATGAAGTTCTCATACTTCATTCTGCTCTTCTTCTCGATGATCATGGAGAGGATCATGTAGCCCAGATTGCTGTAGCATTTGCCTTCGCCCGGAGTATAACCCAGATGACGCTTCAGGAGAATCTTGAGCAGCGTCTTATGGTCAGGAGGAGTAGTGAGATGGTTCTGCATCATGATGTAGCGGGTAGAGGATACCGGGTCGCCGGCATAGTTGTTGAAACCAGCCTGATGGCGCAGCAGCTGCTCTACGGTGATATTGTAGTAGCGCTGATCCTTGATGCTGTTGTTGTAGGTGGTATCGTTCAGGATTCCCTTAGGTCCGAATACCTTCTCGTTCATCTTGAGCTTCTTCATTTCCTGCAGTTTCATGATTCCTACAGCAGTGATAAGCTTTGATACAGAGGCGAAGCGCATCAGCATGTTCGGTTCCATTCTGATGCCCCTTTCCTTATCTGCCCATCCGAAACCGCGGGCATAGAGCAGGGAGTCGTTGCGGGTGATGACAAGCTGGGCACCGTTGATTTCCCATCGCTTGAGGTATCTCTCCACGAGTGAATCCATCTTATGGTATTCCTTTCCATCGGTGAGTGCATTGCTGATGGAATCGTTGATATGTGCCTTGGGGAGCGTATCCTTTGCCTTTTCCTTATCCGAAGATGAGGTGCAGCGCGATACGCAACTATGTGTAGACCATGCGATGATGGCTGTGAATGTGAGCAATATGATAGCTATTCTTTTCTTTCTGAGTCTTCTTGCCATATTAAATTTGATGATGTTTTTACAGTTACGGCTTGCAAAGATACTGCAAAGAGATGAATTGGCAAAAAAAATAAAGTTAAACATCTACAAACATGATCGGTTTATCAGAATTTTATGTACCTTTGCACCTGAGTAATACTTGAACGAGGTAAATGAAAAAGGTAATTAGAAAGGTTTTAAGATCCTTCTTATATATAATAGGCATGGCAGGGCTTGCTCTGTTGCCCGACATCTGGCTCTGGCATCTGGGGGTGAGCGAGTGGCCTTGGGTGCTAGCCATTCTGTGGTGGGTGCCTTCCTTGCTGCTTCTGCTTGCCGAAGTAGGACTGCAGATGGGTTTCTTTCATAAACTTTCCGTCCGCATTCTCTTTACCACGATTCTGTTTTCGGTGATGCCCAAGGTGGTATTCATCCTCTTCGATTTCATGATGCCGTGGTTCTTCGCCCTTCTTCCGGCGCTGGCACTGGCGGGATGGTTTGCCTTCGGATTCATTGAGGGCTGGAAGCGGTTGGAGATGAGGTATGTGACCTATGAATCGCCTGATCTGCCATCCTATTTTGATGGCTACCGTCTGTTGCATTTCACCGATTTCCATCTAGGGTCTTTCCCTAAGGACAGTGACTTTGTGCAGAAGGTGGTGGATGCAGCCAATAATGAAGAGCCTGACATGATGCTCTTTACGGGCGATCTGGTGAATAATGATGCCAGGGAGGTGGAACCTTATCTGGAGACGCTGCAGCAGCTACATGCCCACGATGGCATCTTCTCGGTATGGGGCAATCACGATTACTGTGAGTATGGCAACAATCATACGCTAGGCGGATTGAAAAACAACTGGAAGCTGCTCTATAACTATCAACGCCAGTTGGGTTGGCATCAGTTGATGAACGAGCACTATACCGTGAGTCATGGTATGGCTTCCATAGATATCATCGGTGTGGAGAATGCCGGACAGCCTCCTTTCAGCAACCGCAGCAAATTGCCAAAGGCGATGAAGGGACTGAAGAAGGAAGGATTCAAGATACTGCTGACTCATGATCCTCATCACTGGCGCCGAGAGGTATGGGACCGACCTATCCAGCTGACGCTGGCAGGACATACTCATGCAGGACAGTTGCAGATAGGCAAGTGGACACCAGCCCGTATGGCATTCAAGGAGTGGGGTGGGGTTTATCGCAAGGGTAGCCAGATGCTGAATGTTTCATCGGGCATCGGCGGTTCCTTTCCGTTCCGATTGGGAGCATGGCCTGAGATGACGGTAATAACGTTAAAAAGGACTTTAAAATGACGTGTATACGTTAATAAAATACAAATACTCTCTTAAAACACAAAGATTGTGGTAAATATTTGCCGAAACTTTTGTGAATACGAATAAAAATCGTATCTTTGCACTAGTTTTCGCATATATTTGGGCAAATGGGGGGTGTCGAGAGGACTGTACTCCATTTGTTTTTTTTATTTAGTTCAAAGAAAATGAAGATTCCAGTAGAAGAACAATATAAATTCGTGAAACTATCACTTCCTGATGGTAGCAAGGCAGAAGGACATGAAGTGTTGCTGCATGCCTGCTGTGCGCCTTGTTCGTCAGCGATTGTAGAGTGTATGCTTCGCAACGGCATGAAGCCGACGGTATATTTCAGCAACAGTAACATTTATCCCTTACAGGAGTTTGAGATTCGCAAGCACGAGCTGATGCGCTTCCTGGAAGCGCAGGGGGTGCCGTATGTAGAGGATGAGTATGGTCATGAGGAATGGCTTGCCACCATCAAGGGATTGGAACAGGAGCCGGAAAGGGGCAGCAGATGCTCGGCTTGCTTCCTTTATCGTTTGAAGCATGCAGCAAGGTATGCGCAGGAGCATGGATTCCATCTGCTTACCACTACTCTGGCTTCTTCGAGATGGAAGAATATCCAGCAGATAGATGCAGCCGGACATATCGCCGTAGAAGGTTGCCCGGACGTTGAGTGGTGGGACATGAATTGGAGAAAGGGCGGTTTGCAGAATCGCCGTGGTGAATTATTGAGAATCAATGAATTCTATAACCAGCTGTATTGCGGTTGTGAATTCAGCATGAGATAAAAATCGCCCTGAAAAGGCAAAAGCATGGTTTAGGTAAAGCTTTTGCTCTTTCAGGGCGTCTTGCTGATTGCCATCATACCCAGGGCGATGCCCTGGGCTAGGAGCTTTTGGGCCTTCAGCCCGTACTGAACCACATGCGTAAGTTCAGTAATTTAAAAATCCGTGTGAATCTGTGAAATCTGTGGGATTTAAGAAAGACCTGTAATTTCACCATTCACCACGTCAATACGCTCAGCCTGTGGGCTCTTTGGCAAGCCAGGCATACGCATGATAGGACCAGCGATGACTACGATCATTTCAGCACCCATGTTCAGGGTGATGTCGCGAACGTGGAGTTCGAAGCCTTCTGTAGGACCGTAAGCCTTGGCATCGGTAGAGAAACTGTACTGAGTCTTGGCAATACAGATAGGGAACTTCTCTGCACCCAACTTCTTGATCTCGTCAATCATAGCCTTTGCCGAATCGCTCATGGTTACGCTGCCGGCACCATATAGATTGAATGCTACCTTCTCAATCTTCTCTTCTACAGAATCCTCATCAGCGTAAGTGAAGTAGAGAGGAGCAGATGGACGCTCATCGATGGTCTTCACTACGAGCTCTGCCAATTCCATCGCACCCTTGCCACCTTCGGCGAAGGCACTGTTCACGGCGAATCCGCAACCCATCTCCTCGCAATGCTGGCGCAATACCTCAATCTCCTCGTCGGTATCGGTAGCAAACTTGTTGAAGGCGATGACAACGGTCTGACCGAAGCTCTGAAGGTTCTTCACGTGTTTGTCGAGGTTCCAGTAGCCAGCTTCCATACCTGCAACGTTTGGCTTTTTGATATCTTCCTGAGCCACGCCACCGTGCATCTTCAATGCCTGGAGAGTAACAACGAGAACGGTAAGGTCTGGCTGCAGGCCAGTCTTGCGGCACTTGATGTTGTAGAACTTCTCAGCACCGAGGTCAGCACCGAATCCAGCCTCTGTAATCGCATAGTCGCCATACTCCAGAGCGGCAGCAGTAGCCATCACGGAGTTACAGCCATGGGCGATGTTGGCAAACGGACCGCAGTGAACGAAGGCAGGAGTGCCCTCTGTGGTCTGAACCAGGTTTGGCTTCAAGGCATCGAGGAGGAGGGCAACGATACTGCCACCTACACCCATATCCTTGACGGTGAATGGTTTGTCATCCTCAGTGATGCCGAGGAGAATATTGTCGATGCGACGACGGAGATCGTCTACACTTGTTGCGAAACACATGATAGCCATGATTTCAGAAGCAGGAGTGATGTCGAATCCTGCCTCTGTCTCGATGCCGTTCTTATCGCCGATACCGGTAATGATGCGACGGAGACCACGGTCGTTGACGTCCATTACTCGGCGCCAGAGAATCTTCTTGAGCTTGAATCCCTCAGCCTCGTGCTGGAAACGGTAGTTGTCCAGGAGGGCAGCAATCATGTTGTTAGCTTCTGTGATGGCATGGAAGTCGCCAGTGAAATGGAGGTTGATCTTATCCATTGGCAATACCTGGGCATAACCGCCACCGGCAGCACCACCCTTCATACCGAAGCAAGGACCGAGAGAAGGCTCGCGCAATGCAACAACTGCCTTCTTGCCAATCTTCTGCATACCGAGGGCGAGACCCACGGATACGGTGGTCTTTCCATTACCAGCCTTGGTAGGACTGATAGCGGTAACGAGGATAAGATGATGGTTCTTAAACTTGTTTCTGTCAATTTTGTCCGTAGTAATCTTAGCGATGTAACGGCCGTAGTTTTCTACTTGGTCTTCATGGATTCCAAGTTCTGCAGCTACCTCATTGATAGGGCGCAATTTTACTGATTTAGCTATTTCAATATCTGTCAACATAAGAATAAATAGTTTTTATGGTGCAAAGGTACGGAAAAGTATTCACATATTAGAATAATAATGTATAAAAAAACAAAATAAAAAAAGAGGAAGACTTTCCGTCTCCCTCTTTTCATTTATTTCTTTACATAGAGCTTGAAGCCCTTTACGCTGCCTGGAGCGCCCTGTTCGGCACGTGGCAAGTACTCGAAGGCAGAGATGGTAACTTCCTTGCCCATATCCACGATGCCGAGGTGTGGGAAGTTGGATGAAGATTTGTTACTTTTGCACATTCAATATCTTTTGTGCAGAAACTGTACTCATAACTGTACTCATAAATGATGATTTTAGTGTAAAGAGGATAAAATCTTTGTGATTTCTGCTTGGATTTCTTTTTTTTGTAGTACCTTTGCATCGAAATTATCGATAGCCGGATTTTATATAATATATAACAAGGTATAAGGATTCAGCTGATAACAGGAAACAGTGTGTACAAAATATATAATTAATTATTAACTTATTAAGGATATCAAAATGATGAAAACAGAATGGAGAGGTTTCAAGGGAAACCAGTGGCAGAGTGAAGTGAATCTTCGTGACTTCGTTCAGAACAACTACACTAGCTACGACGGCGATGAGTCGTTCCTGGCAGAACCTACTCAGGCTACCAATACCCTTTGGGGAATGTTGAAGGAGCTCCAGAAAGAAGAGCGTGCCAAGGGTGGTGTACTCGATATGGAGACCGAGGTGGTTTCAGGATTGACAGCTTATGGTGCCGCTTATATTGGCGAGGGTACTAAGGAGTTGGAGAAGGTTGTAGGTCTGCAGACCGACAAGCCATTGAAGCGTGCCTTCATGCCATACGGTGGTATCAAGATGGCAGAGCAGGCTTGTACAACATACGGCTACCAGCCATCAGAGAAGCTTCATGAGATTTTCCACAAGTATTGCAAGACTCACAACGACGGCGTGTTTGATGCTTATACTCCAGAGATGAAACTCGTTCGCCATAACCATATTCTTACTGGTCTTCCTGATACATACGGTCGTGGACGTATCGTAGGTGACTACCGTCGTGTAGCCCTCTATGGTATCGACTTCCTCATCGAGGAGAAGAAGAACGACCTCGCAAACATGGGCGACCGTGAGATGATCGACGACGTTATCCGTCTTCGTGAAGAGGTTTCTATGCAG
>ULQB01005885.1_pt1 | contig 19232 bp, 13 predicted proteins | sample 1954041 | NCBI WGS metagenome assembly ULQB01 (sample SAMEA4835644, study PRJEB28245) | human gut metagenome | biome: gut microbiome; material: fecal sample | place: Denmark | collected 2008 | reverse complement strand
GGGTAAAACCCGCCGCTGGAGCGGTGCGGCGGCCGACGGGGAGCTGCTCGTCGAGGCGTCGCTCACGCCCCGCCTGCCCGAGCGGCAATGGCACGGCGCCGGGACGGCGATTCCGGTCTTCTCGCTCCGCTCGCGCGAGAGCTTCGGCGTGGGCGAGTTCGCCGACCTGAAGCTGCTCATCGACTGGGCCGCGGCGACCCGCCAGCGGGTCATCCAGCTGCTGCCGGTCAACGATACGACGATGACCCGCACGTGGGAGGACTCCTATCCCTACAACGCCAACTCAATCTATGCGCTCCACCCCCAGTTCCTCCGTCTGACGGCGGCGGGCGTGGCCGAGGACGAGGAGTACTGCCGCCTGCGCGACGAGCTCAACGCGCTGGAGGAGGTCGACTACGAGCGGGTCAACGCCGCCAAGGAGCGGCTGCTGCGTGCCACCTTCGCCCGCTGCGGTGCCCGCACGGCGGCCCGGGCCGACTACAAGGCCTTCGTCGAGGCCAACCGCCACTGGCTGCTGCCCTATGCCGCCTACCGCTGCCTGCGCGACGAGTACGGCACGGCCGACTTCGCGCAGTGGGGCCCCTATGCCCGCTACGAGCGGCGCAAGGTCGAGGCCTACTGCCTGGCCCACAGCCGCGAGGTGGGCTACCACTGCTGGGTGCAGTACCACCTCCACCTCCAGCTCTCGGAGGTGAGCCGCTATGCCCACAGCCGCGGCATCGTCCTCAAGGGCGACCTGCCCATCGGCATCGGCCGCACGAGTGCCGACGCGTGGCAGTCGCCGCGCCTCTTCCACCTCGATTCGCAGGCGGGGGCGCCGCCCGACGCCTTCTCGGAGGTGGGGCAGAACTGGGGCTTCCCGACCTACGACTGGGAGCGCATGGCGCACGATGGCTACGCATGGTGGCGCGCGCGGCTGCACAAGATGGCCGAATACTTCGACGCCTACCGCATCGACCACATCCTCGGCTTCTTCCGCATCTGGGAGATTCCCGCCGAGGCGCTCCACGGGCTGCTGGGCCACTTCAATCCGGCGATGCCCTATTCGGCCGGCGAGCTGCGCGGCATGGGCTTCGACCTCTCGGAGGGGCGCTATGTCACCCCGCCGCTCGGCGACGCAACGCTCGGGGCGATATTCGGCGAGCTGGCCGACGAGGTGCGGCGCGACTGCATCCGCCACGGGCGGCTCGTCTCCTCGTGCTCGACGCAGCGCCGCGCGGCGGCCCGCTATCCGGGTGAGGAGGAGCACGACCGCCGGATGCGCGAGGGGCTGATGACGCTGCTCGACGACGTGCTCTTCGTCGAGGACCCCTACCGCAAGGGGTACTACCATCCCCGCATCGCGGCCCGCGGGACCCGCTCGTTCGCGCTGCTGCCCGGCTGGCAGCAGGAGGCCTTCATGCGGCTGCACGACGACTTCTTCTACCGGCGCCACGACCGCTTCTGGCAGGAGTCGGCCCTGCGCAAGCTGCCGGTGCTGCTCACGGCCACCGACATGCTCGCCTGCGGCGAGGACCTCGGGATGATTCCCGACTGCGTGCCCGCGACGATGCGGATGCTGCAGATTCTCTCGCTCGAAATCCAGCGCATGCCCAAGCGTGCGGGCGAGCGCTTCGCCGCGACGGCCGACTATCCCTATCTGAGCGTCTGCTCGACCTCGACCCACGACATGACGCCGCTGCGCGCCTGGTGGAGCGAGGAGCGCGCCACTACGCAGCACTTCTACAACGAGGTGCTCCGCTGCCCGGGCGAGGCTCCCGCCGAGTGCGAGCCGTGGCTCTGCCGGCGCATCGTCGAGATGCACCTCACCTCGCCCGCCATGTTCGCCATCCTGCCGCTGCAGGACTGGCTGGCGATGGACGAGGGGCTGCGGGCGCCCGACCCCGAGAAGGAGCGCATCAACGTTCCGGCCATTCCCCGCTACTACTGGCGCTACCGCATGCACCTGACGCTCGAACAGCTGCTCGCGGCCGAGGACTTCAATACGACGCTCTGCGACATGATAGCCGTCAGCGGCCGCGGTTGACGGCGGCGGGCGCAACGGTTCCCGCGCCGGTTTGGCGCAGGAGTGTGCTTTCCGCGCCGGTGTGGCGCGGAAGGCCGAAGCCGGTCGCCGGACCGTAACGTGTCGGGAGAACAGAGTATGAAATCGGACAACACCCTTCGCCCGGAAGCGGGTCGGAGGGTGCTGTCTTTTTCTGCCGGGGTGCTGTCTTTTTCTGCCGGGGAAGCTGTCGTTTCCTGTCGGAGGGTGCTGTCGTTTCCCGCGGGGGTGCTGCCGTTTCCCGCGGGAGGGGCACTCTCTTTTTCTGCCGGGGGGCATGGGGCGCCGGTGCTGAATGCCGGCGTACCGGAATGTCGGTTTGGAGTGCCGGGATGTCGGTTTGGGGTGCCCGAGATGCGGCGCAGGCAGGCGGGTGTGCGGATGCGGTTTTTGGCCGCCGGGTCTGCCGGGCCGACAAACCGTAAATCGGGTATATGCGGCCGTAATCGGGATAGGTGTCCGAAGCCGGTTTCACCCTAATTTTGCAGCGTGAACGGGTGTGCCGCCGCCGAGGCGGGTGCCGGGGTGCCGCGCATGGCGGGACAAGGTGCCGCCGGAAGCGAAACCGTGCTGCCGAAAAGAGGCGCCGGTGTGCCGCCGCAAACGAAACCGTGCTGCCGAAGAGGAGGCGCCGGTGTGCCGCCGCAAACGGAACCGCGCTGCCGGAAACGGGACAGGCCCGTCAGAAACGGGGCGGCCTGCCGCCGGAAGAGTGCCCCAAGCGGTAAATTTCCGGCCCCGGGCGTGCGACCGAACCGTTCATTTGAACTATCTTTGTATCATGGGAATGACTTCCGAAGCCATGCCCCGCAGACTGAAACCATGAAGAACCTCCAGACACGGATTCTGATGCTGCTCCTTGCCGCGGGATGCAGCCTCGCGGCTCAGGCCCGCGTAACGGCTCCTGCACTGACGGACCCTGCGCTGCCGGACGCCGCGTCCGCTCAGGACTCGCTCCGCCCGGCGCGGAGCTACGCAATCGGCGAGGTCGTGGTGACCGGCGCCCGTACGGTGACCGACCCGCGCCACCTCTCGCAGAGCGTCTCCGTCATCGGCCGGCCGCAGATTGAACGCGCACAGCAACCCTCGCTGCTCCCCGTGCTGAGCGAGCAGGTGCCGGGACTCTTCGTCACCTCGCGCGGGGTGATGGGCTACGGCGTCTCGAACGGCGCGGCGGGCAACATCTCGCTGCGCGGTCTGAGCGGCAGCTCGGGGCGGATGATGGTCCTCATCGACGGCCATCCGCAGTATGCCGGCATCTTCGGTCACCCCGTCTCCGACGCCTGCCAGTCGTTTCTGGCCGAGCGCGTCGAGGTGCTGCGCGGACCGGCATCGGTGCTCTACGGCTCGAACGCCATGGGCGGCGTGGTCAACATTGTCACCCGCCATCTGGCCGGGGACGGCGTGGAGACCCGTCTGAGGGCCGGCTACGGCTCGTGGAACACGCTGGAGAGCGAGCTGACGAACCTCATCCACAAGGGGCGCTTCTCGAGCACGCTCTCCGGTTCGTACAACCGTACGGACGGCCACCGCGCCGACATGGGCTTCGAGCAGTACGGCGGCAATGTGCGGCTGAGCTACGAGGCAAGCGAGCACTGGAGTCTGCGCGGCGACGTGAACGTGACCCACTTCAACGCCTCCTATCCCGGACCGGTCGGAGCCCGGCTGCTCGACGGCGACCAGCGCATCACGCGGGGCGCCGCCTCGCTGGCCGTCGAGAACCGTTATGCGAAGAGCTCCGGCGGGCTGAGCCTCTTCTACAACTGGGGCGACCACCGCATAAACGACGGCTACACCCCGTCGGAGGGCGAGCTGCCGCCCGACGACCGCTTCCTTTCCTACGACGACATGATGGGGGCGTCGCTCTACCAGAGCCTGCAGCTCTTCCGCGGCAACCGCATCACGCTGGGTGCCGACTGGTTCCGCTACGGCGGCCGCGCCTGGAACGAGTATGTGAGCGGCGAGCAGGCGGGGAGCACCTCTCCGCTGGTGGACATGCACGAGGATGAGGTGGCCGGATATGTCGACGTGCGGCAGGATGTCGGGTCGTGGCTCACGCTCAACACCGGGCTGCGGGTCGACCACCACTCGCGCGCGGGGACCGAGTGGGTGCCCCAGGCGGGTGCCGCCTTCCACCTCGGCGCGGGCATCGAGCTGAAGCTCTCGGCCTCGAAGGGGTTTCGCTATCCGACGCTGCGCGAGATGCACATGTTCCCGCCCCAGAATCCCGACCTGCGTCCCGAGTCGATGTGGAACTACGAGGCGGCCTTCAGCCAGCGGCTGCTCGACGGGCGGCTGAGCTACGGTGTGAACCTCTTCTACATCGACGGCAGGAACCTCATCCTGACCCTTCCCAACCCCAACGGCAGCGGCATGCTCAACCAAAACTCGGGGCGGATTGAAAATGCGGGCGTCGAGCTGCAGGCCGCCTGGCGCATCGACCGCAGTTGGTCGCTCGACGGCAACTACAGCTTCCTGCACATGGAGCAGCCCCTTCCGGCCGCTCCGGAGCACAAGCTCTACGTGGGGGCCGCCTTCGTGAGGGGGCGCTGGAGCGTCGCGACGGGCATACAGTACATCGCCGGGCTCTATACGCAGACCGACCCCGTGCAGACCGAGGAGTTCGTGCTGTGGAACCTCCGGGCCTCGTTCCGCGCCACGCGCTGGCTCTCGCTCTGGGCCCGCGGCGAGAACCTGCTGGCGCAGTCCTACCAAATCATCGCCGGTTATCCCATGCCCCGGGCCACGGCGATGGGCGGCATCGAACTCAAATTCTGAAACAAGACAAATACCTTCAAATACCCGAAACGATGAAAAAGAACATTCTGGTGGTCCTGCTGGCGACGCTGCTCGCCGCGACCGGCTGCGCCAATGCGCAGAAACAACGCAAGGCTTCGGCCGCTTCGGAACCCAAGGCGGCTGCGGCAACGCTCCCGAAGGTCTATTTCTTCAAGGAGATTTCGTCCGACAATCTGGTCAAAATCTACGAGGCGCTCGGCCGTGAGGCCAAGGGCAAGGTAGCCGTCAAACTCTCGACCGGCGAACCGGGCGGCCACAACTTCCTGCAGCCGTCGCTCATCAAGGCGCTGGTGCAGAAGGTCAACGGAACGATTGTCGAGTGCAACACGGCCTACGGCGGCGGCCGGGCCGATACGAAGAGCCATCTGAAGGCGGCGGCCGACCACGGATTCACGGCCATCGCACCGGTCGTCATCATGGATGCCGAGGGTGAAGTGAAACTTCCGGTCGAGGGTGGCAAGCACCTGAAATTCGACATCGTAGGCAAGGACTTCCTCAACTACGACTTCACCATCATCCTCTCGCACTTCAAGGGCCACGCCATGGGCGGCTTCGGCGGCGCCATCAAGAACATGTCGATTGGCATCGCCTCGTCGAACGGCAAGGCGTGGATTCACTCGGCCGGCAAGACGCGCGTTCCGGCCGAGGCGTGGAAGAACCTGCCCGAGCAGGACGACTTCCTGGAGTCGATGGCCGAGGCGGCCAAGGCCGTGGCGGACCATTGCGGCGACCGGATTCTCTACATCAGCGTGGCCAACAACCTCTCGGTGGACTGCGACTGTGACGCCTCGCCCGAGGAGCCGCGCATGGGTGACATCGGCATCCTCGCCTCGCTCGACCCCGTGGCGCTCGACCGTGCCTGCACCGATTTGGTGCGCTCGTCGGAGGACCCCGGCAAGGTGCACCTCATCGAGCGCATTGACTCGCGCCACGGCATGCATACGCTCGACCATGCCGAGGCGCTCGGCATGGGCAGCCAGAAGTACGAACTGGTGACGCTCGACTGACGACCGCCGGATTGTCTGTACCGAGGCCCGCTTCCGACCCTCCAGAGGGGGTACGGAGGCGGGCCCTCTTTTTTGGGGCGGGGCGCGCAGGGGCGGCGGAACGAGGCTTCCGGGCGGGGAGAAAAGAGGCGGCGGTGCCGGTAATGGCCTCTTCGGAGGCCGCTTGCAGACCCCGGGTGCGGCAAATCCGTAATCGGGGTAAGCATACCATGAATCCGTATACCGTGTCGGCAGCCGCCGTGCGCTATCTTTGTATCGGAAAAGAGAACAAACCTGAAAAACACACTGCAATGCACCGATTCCGCCTGCTTCCGCTCATGCTTCTGGCATTCCTCTCGGCCGAGGCCTGCAACCCCTCTGACGAGGAGCCCTATCGACCCGGAACATCCGTACAACCCGAGGAACCTGGGGAGCCGGGCGGTGACGGAGAGAACAATCCGGACAAAGACCCGGACGAGGATACGATGAACAGCAATACGATTACCTTGACAGCCGGCGGCCGCTCGTTTACGGCCACGCTGGTCGAAAACCAGGCGACGGAGGCTTTGAAGGCCCGCCTCGCACAGGGACCCGTCGACATCCGCATGGAGGATTACGGCGACATGGAGAAGGTGGGCAGCTTCGGCTTTTCGCTGCCCCGCAACGACGCTTCGACCACCACGTCGCCCGGTGATATGGTGCTCTATCAGGGCAACTCGCTGGTGATTTTCTACGGTTCGAACTCGTGGAGCTACACCCGTCTGGGGCGTCTCGACGACGCCTCGACCCGCGAGCGCGTGCTCGAACTGCTCGGCGGTGTGGGCACCGTGACGGTGACCCTTTCGCTCGGCACGGAGCGTTGAGGCCGGGGCCCGTGTGGCTGCGGGCGGCGTCGAACGACCTGCGTCGAACGGCTGGCGCGGCAGAACGGGGCCGCCCGAAGCGTGGAGCCCGGGTGACGAACCGGGGCGATGAACCGGTCGTACGGGGCCGCATGGGCGGCTATCGGATGAGGAGCGGGGCGCTCCGACATGGAAAAGTGCTTTCCTGGTTGGTTGGGGAGCCCCTTTTTCGTATCTTTGTCTCCAACCTCTAAATCCCGATACCGTGAAATCTCTCTTCAAACTCTGCCTCTGCATGTTCGCGGGGCTGGCCTGCAGCTGCGGCACCGCGGAGGACGGCGATGCGTTCGTCCGCGTCGAGAACGGCCGCTTCGTGCTCGACGGCAAACCCTGCTACTTCCTGGGTACCAACTTCTGGTACGGCCCCATCCTCGGCTCGAAGGGCCCCGGCGGCGACCGCGAACGCCTGGCGCGGGAGCTCGATACGCTGGCCGCCTGCGGCGTGACGAACCTGCGCGTGCTGGTGGGGGCCGACGGCGGCGGGGGAGTCCCCTCCAAAATCGAACCGACGCTCCAGTACGTCCCCGGCAAGTACAACGACGAGCTGCTCGACGGTCTGGACTACTTCCTCGCCGAGCTGGGACGGCGCGGCATGAAGGCCGTGCTCTACCTGACCAATTCGTGGGAGTGGTCGGGCGGCTATTCGCAATATCTGGCCTGGACCGGTGCCGGCAAGCCGGCCATCCCGGCCATCGACGGCTACGAGGCCTACGTCGAGTATGTTTCGCACTTTATCCCCAGCCGCGAGGCCCGCGCGCTGCTCGAGGAGCACGTGCGCTTCATCGTCGGCCGCACGAACCGCTATACGGGGCTCCGGTATGCCGACGACCCGGCCATCTTCTCGTGGCAGATTTGCAACGAGCCGCGCCCCTTCGGCGAGCAGAACAAGGAGGCCTTCGCCGAGTGGATTGCCCGGACGGCGCGGCTGATTCGCTCGCTCGACGCCAACCACATGATTTCGACCGGTTCGGAGGGCTTCTATGGCTGCGAGACCGACATGGAGCTGGTGGAGCGCATCCACGCCCTGCCCGAAATCTCCTACGTGAACCTTCACATCTGGCCCTACAACTGGAACTGGACGCCGCGCAACGACCCCGCTTCGGGGCTTCGGAACTCGATGGAGGAGACCCGCCGCTACATCGACCGCCATCTGGAGGTTGCCGCGCGGCTGGGCAAACCGGCCGTCATCGAGGAGTTCGGCTACCCGCGCGACAGCGTGCGCTACGAGCGGGGCAGCGCCACCTCGCTGCGCGACGCCTACTACGCCTGCATCTGCGACCGGCTGCTTGCCTCGAAGCGCGAAGGAGGGCTGCTCGCCGGGGCCAACTTCTGGGCGTGGGGCGGTGAGGCGCATCCGGCCCACACGCTCTGGCAGGCGGGCGACGTCTACTGCGGCGACCCGGCACAGGAGCCCCAGGGGCTCTACTCGGTCTTCGACGACGACACGACCGTCGGGCTCATCCGCCGCACGGCCCGCGAGCTGAAGTAGCCTTCCGGAGGCGGTGCCGGTAGCGGCCGGTACGCATGGCGGCCCGACATCCCGGACGTCCCATGCAGCTCCGGGTGCTCCCGACCCCCGGACGCTCCCGAGCAGCCCCGACACCCCGGACACCCCGTGCGGCAAAAAGCGGGCGACGCGACCAACAATGAATCTTTTCTGTTGCGTCGTTTCATCGAAAATGTTATCTTTGTATGCAACGGACTCCCGCCCGGCTCTTCGATTGCGTCGGGGAACCGGGCCGGCCCTTGCTGGCCGGAGCTCCTTCCCGGCGGGAATCCCTGCAACATGCACGGCCATGCCCAGAATCATCAGAATCCCGATATTGGCAGCCCTGACCCTGACGGCTGCACTCCTCTTCCTGACCTCGGCCGCCCGCCCCGCTTCGGAGCCGGCCGACGTGCGGATTTCGGCCATGCTGGACTCCGCACGGCATTGCGAAAGCTCCGGAAAGGAGGAGGTCGCCATGGCGTGGTACGCCCGCGCCGAACGTCTTGCCCCGGAGGCCGAATCCGATACGCTCAAGGGGCGCCTGTATGCTGCCGTCGCCCGGCTCTACGACCGGGTGCTGCTGGATGCCAGCTGCGCCGGACCCTACTACGAACGCGCTGCGAATCGTTTCTGCACGGCGGCGATACGACGGGATTCGTAAGGGCGCGGCTCGAAAGCATCGGCAGTCTGATTATCGGGAACCGTCCCGACGAGGCTGCCTGCCGGTTGCGGGAGCTGACGCGGAGCCTTTGCGGAAATTCGCGCTTCGACTCCTCCGTCGCACTCATGGAGGCGCGGCTCGCCCTCCGTTCCGGCGCGAAGGAGCGTGCCGGGAGCCTTCTGAAGAGAGCCCTGGCTGCGGGCGGCGGCGCCGCGACCGACTGGCTCGGCGTCGGCGAGATACGGCTTGCTCTGGGAGATACGGAGGGGGCGGCCGCGGCCCTCGACTCCGTGGCCGCGTACCGGAGCAACCTGCTCGGAAGTCCGGCCTGCCTCAGGCTCCGCTCCGAGGTGCTCTCCCGTCTGGGCCGGGATTTGGCGGCGCTCGAGGTCTTCAAGCAATACCGCTCCATCAAGGACTCGCTCGAGATGCGGGCGCGCTGGAGCAACGCCAAGTACATCAACGAACGGCATCAGCACGAACTCGCACTCGAAAAGTACCGGGGAACCCTGATGTTTGTCTTCGCTGGCATCGTCCTGCTGGTGGTCGTGATTGTCGGCATCGCGATTGTGCTGAAGAGGACCAAGGACGAGCAAATCCTGCTGAACCGGACCGAGGAGAGAGCACGGTTGAAAATCAAGGAGATACGTGCCGAGATTGCCATCCTCAAGGCGGTGTCGGGGCGGAATCCCGGCGAGTCGCCCGAGTTGCGGAGTCTCATCGACGGGCGGCTCCGGCTTCTCGAGGAGTGCATGGCCAGCGTCCTCTCCTCGAAGGAGGACGGGGGCAGCCGCATCGACGAAATCCTCGACTCAATCAAGGAGGACCGGGAGTCGCTGAGGCTGACCTTCTGCATCATCCGGCCCCGGTTCATCGAGCGCCTCGAGGAGCGGGGGCTCACGCGCGAACAAATCAACATCTGCTGTCTCTACGCCATCGGCATGAGCGGCAAGGAGATTATCGCCTACACCTCCAAGAAGCGCACCTACAACCTCAGCAGCGAGATTCGCGCAAAGCTCGGGCTCAACGTGCACGATACCAACCTCGGGAAGTACCTCCGGGAGCTGCTCTGCCTCTGCTGCGCCGTTGTGCTGTTTGCCGTCGCCGGCTGTTCCGGCCCCGCTCCGGCACGCATGGAGGGGCGTCTCGACCGAATTTCGGCGCTCATGCGCTCCGATGCCGATAGCGCATTTTGCCTGCTGCGTGCGATTCCCCGGGACAGCCTCTGCACGCGGGAGCTCCGGGCCCGTTTTGCGGTGCTGATGTCGATGGCCTACGACCGGAACTACATTGACGTGCCCAACGACTCGCTGATTCGCACGGCTGTCGATTACTACCGGCACCACGGAACCCCCGACGACAAGGTCCGCACGCTTTATTATCTGGGAAATACCTATCTGTGCGCCTACGATTACGAGTCGGCCCTCCGAACCTTCCTCCAGGCGGAGAAGTATGCCGACCGGGTGACCGATTTGCCGATTCTGGCCCTGCTCTACAACACCTCGGCCTATATCTATGTCAAAATCAAGGACCCCAAGGCCGTGGACTACTATCGCAAGTCGGCCGACGTGTTCTATCAGGCGCGCGATACGAACCGGGCAATCCGCTCGCTGCTCTACCGGACCATCGTCTGTCAGGAAATCGGCGCCGACAGCATCGGGGAGGTGACCTGGCAGGAGATTGAACGGAACAGGAGGTATGCCGACAAGGAGTTCCTGCATCAATACTACGGCATCAAGATTGACCGCGGCATCGAGCGGAACGACCGCGAGGCTGTGGCCTCGGTTCTCGACGAGTACCTGACCCGCTATGCCGACGCCCGGAAGATAGAGTGGGGCAATGTCGGCGATGCGCAGATGTTCCTGGGCCGGTTTGCCGAGGCGCTCTCCTCCTGGCACCGGTTTAGCGAGCAGTTTTCGGCCAGGCGGCTGGACTGCGAGTATACCTTTTACTATCTCAAGACGGCCGCTTTGTACGATTCGCTTGGCTGCTACGACAAGGCCCTTGCCGAGTATCGGAAGTATGACCGGCTGACCGATTCGCTGACGCGCAACGACCTGGCCAGCGACACGAAGTACCTCGAGGAGCGGAACATGCATGAACTGGCGTTGAAAAAGACCCGCAACCGGACCATGCTCTTCTCCATGCTCGGGGTCGCCCTCGTCATTCTGGCCTCCGCAATGATTTACGCCTATCGGGTCCGCCGGAGAATCAATCGGCGTCTGAGGGCGGAAATCGAGCGGGACAAGGCGGAGCTGGAGAGCATGCAGGAGCAGCTCGACCGGCTCAGACAGCTGTCGGCCGAGGAGAACCGCCAGAAGATGGAAATCATCTGTGAACGGCTCGAGACGCTCAACAGCTTTATCGCCAAGAGTTTCGTGCTCGGCAAGAGTGCCGGACGGGAAATCGTGAGCGAGATGGAGAATCTTGCCAAGGACCGTGACGCCTTTGTCGAATCCCTCTACGAAACCTTTACGCTGACCCATCCCGAATTCCTCGCCTTCCTCAGCCGGAAGGGGCTGTCGCGCGAGGAGACGTTCATCTGCTGCCTCTATGCAATCGGCCTCCAGGGCAAGGACATCATGGCCTACCTCGAACGCCGGCGCCACTATCTTGACAGCAGCGGAATCAGGGCCAAACTCGGACTGACGGAGCATGACGTCAACCTCGGCAGATACCTTCGGAGCCGCTGTTAAACTTGCTGGGGTAACGTGCACGATATTTTTTTAACGGGCGTTGATTTACAACGTGTTGCATCTTGAAATGTTAAACTTTCCATTTTGAGGTAAAACCTTCCGCGGGTAATTTTGTATTCGTAAGAGTCAACTATTATCAAACTTAACCCCCAATGACCTTATGAAAAAATTACTCTCTTTCCCCATGCTTCTCGGACTGATTTTATCCGTGGGAAGTTGCAGCAGCAGTGATGACGATGTCCTCGACCAGGGACCGGTTCTGACCCTTGCACAGAGCGAAGTGCAGGTTTCCGCCGAAGGCGGCAGCTGTACGGTCGCGTACAAACTGGAGAATCCCGTCGAAGGAGCCTCCCTAACGGTCAGCCCCGAAACTCAGGAGTGGGTCTCGGACTTCACGGTGGACGAAGCCGCGTCAACCATTGCCTTCGAGGTGGCGGCCAATACGGCCAACGAGGAGCGAAGCGTCAAGGTCTCCGTCTCGTATCCCCGTCTCTCCGAGGAGGTCTCGTTCACCATCGTGCAGGCCGGAGTGGAGCCCGACCCCTTTGAAATCACCATCAGGGAGGTGACGACCTCTTCGCTCACCGTAGATGTCACGCCGCGGGACAAGGAGATGACCTATGTCGTCTTCTGGAATACCCAGGAGTATATCGACAAGCTGTCGCTCGATACGGACGAGGCGCTTCATGAGGACGACCTGAAATACATCGAGTCGACGGGCTACTCCATCGCCGACTTCTGCAGCACGGGCGACCTGAAGGACAAGGTCCTGTCGGTCTATCCCGATACCGAGTATGTCGTCTATGCCTATGGAATCGACGTGGAGAGCGGCGACATGCTCACCGACATCGTTTATGCATATACCACAACCCCGGCTGTCGACAAGGTCGACGCCCGCTTCAAGATTGAAGCCGAAATCTACTCCACGATTGCCGACGTGACCGTCACTCCCGAAAACTACGACGGTTACTACTTCTTCGAGGCTTACGAAACCGCATCCATCGACCCGAGCCTCTCGCTGTTTGAAATCTGCTCGAACAGCTTCAACAATCTGGTCATGTCGTACGAAATGTTCGGCTACGCGAAGGAGGACATTCTTGCCTCCTGCAACAAGGGCCAGGGCTTCCGCCGGATTGAACTTCAGGCCGAAACGAAGTATACGGTCGTGGCATACGCCGTCTCCGAGGATTTGCTCGTATGCTCCGACCCCTCGGTGCTCGAAATCGAGACGAGCGCTGCCGTGACCTCGAAGAACATCCTCGAAATCACCATCTCCAACCTCAAGGCGCGCAGTGCCGACGTCAAGATTACCACGACCAACGAAGACCCCTATGTCTACGTCCTGCTTGATGCGGAGGATTTGGACGAGGCCGGCGAGTCGAACCAGGAGGTGCTCGATTACATTACCTCCAACTACTATCTGGGTTACTATTCCATCGGAGACGAGGAGTACTCCCTCTCGAAGCTCAGCCCCAACAGCAAATATGCGGTATGTGCATTCGGTTACCTCTCGGGAACGGTGACGACCGACCTCTTCCGTGCCGACTTCACCACCCCCGAAGCAACCGTCGGCAGCGTCTCCATCGAGATTCCCTGCGACGAATACTACGATATCGGAGCCATCTATGAAATCGACCCGTCGGCAGTTTCGGGCTGGGACAGCTTCTACGACGTATACCTCCCCCTGCAGCCGATTCTGACTCCCGAAGGCGCCACGGCGGACCTCTATTATGCCGTCTACGACTATGAGTCCTATTTCGATACGACGTCCGATGCGGATTTGCAGGCCGAGGTTTATTACAACGCATGCTACCAGGAGCCGCGCAATCCGGAGGGTTCCCTCTACACGCTCTACTACGACGATACGGTGATTGCTCTCGGATTCGCCATCGACGAAGAGGGCAACTGGGGTCCTCTCTTCAAGAGCAAGCCCTTCACGATTACCACCAGCGGCGTATCCGATGCACAGCAGTTCATCGACAAGTATGTGAATCTGTACAATCCCCAGTCGGCTCCGGCCACGCGGGCACCGCTGCTCACCAAGGCCAGCCGCGGCGAACGTTCCGACCTCGGCATGACTCCGGGGGTTACCCGGCGCGCAACGCCTGCGGCCCCGAAGCAGGTGACCTACCAGGGTGGCGAGCTGAAGGTTTTCCGCCCCAAATGCGAGGGGATGCCCGATTTCACGGGAACGGTGCCTGAATTCTCGCGTCGCTCACTTCGGGATTAAGGGGTAGAATACGAGTCAACAAGTGATTGCGAGAAAGAGAGCGACCCGACCGTCTTCGGACGGGGGTCGCTCTCCCTTTTCATGCGGCAGGCCGGGCCTCGCAGCCGGGCACCCCCTCCCCGCCCGGCGGACGGCGGCAGCCTTTGCTATTGTTGGATGAAGTTGCGGAGGCGGTTGGCCGGGTTGAGCGGCCTCTGGTCCGTCAGTTCGAGCGACCGGACCATGTGGAGCGTCCCCTGCTTGTACCTCTGAAAATGCGCCGAGGCGATGTGCTTCTCATAAGCTGTGCGGCTCGCGTAGGTTTCGAGGATGGTGATTCGGCACGGGTTCTCCCGTTCGGAGACGGCATACATCGTCAGCACGCCCGGCTCGGTGCGCAGCGATACTTCGCCCACTTCGGCGGCGAAGCGCATATATTCGTCGAGATACTCCGGCCGGACCTCAATCTTCGAGAGGCGCACGATGCCGTCCCCGGCCATCGGCTCCTTGGCGCACATCGACGGTTCGCTGTCGAGCCGCAGGCAGCGGCCGAGCACCTCGCCCGTCGAGAGGTAGGAGTAGGTCGGGAACTCGAACAGCACGGGCTTCAGCCGCGTGTAGTCGAGTCGTCCGCGTTCGTCCAACACCTCCGGCAAGGCGTAGGTCGCCGCAATTGAGCAGATGAAGTTGTCGAAGCCCTCCGTCTCGAAAATATCCACGACGTCGCACGCCATCGTCAGCGGCGAGAGGTCAATCACCGGCGCGCCGTTCGCGCCCCGATGCCAGGCGAAGGCCTGCGACTTGTCCGTGCGGGCTCCGCTCACGCCTCCCACCCGGTCGGCCGCAGGCAGCATCCCGCGGCTGACAAGGTTGACCGAGAGTTTGCGCGAGGCGCGGATTCCCCGGTTGGTGTAGTGGCTCTGGCTCATGCTGACCAGAATCCGGTCGTGGCCGATAACCCCGACATGTGCCACGACGAGCCAGTTGACGCGGCCGTCGACCTCGGCCCCGACGACCGTCAGCGGCATGGGGTAGAGTGCCAGGGTGTTTCCTATGAGTTTCTTTTCCATGGTGGTTGTATTTGAAGGATTCGACGATTGAGTCTGCGCCTTGCCGTCGCCCGAGAGCATCAGGCCCAGCATCAGGCACGCGAAAGTGAAGATGCGCTTTGTCATGGTTGGACTGTTCCAGAGTTTTACATCGCAAAGGTAGCGGTTCGCCCGCCCGTGCAGGTACCGTAACCCCGGAAGTTCATACCCGTTTTACCGAATCGTCCGCCGACCGATTGGGAGATATGCCCGGGAATTGTTAATTTTGTTGAGACAACTCCTCAAGCCTTTTCCCCGATGAGCAAAATCCTGAAGGTTCGAAGCGTCAATGACTACGGCAGCTACCTCGGATGTCCGGCACGGCATCCGCTGGTCTGTGTCATCGATTATGCCGAGGTGTCGCCCATCCGCCACAGTCTGAACAACTACGGCGTCTACGCACTTTTCCTGCGCGATGACGTCGGCGTGGAGCTCGACTACGGCTGCGGCCGCTACGACTACAACCAGGGGACGCTGCTCTGCGTGGCCCCGGGGCAGGTGGGCGGCAAGGAGGACAACGGCGAGCGGGTCTCGATTACGGGGTGGGCGCTTCTGTTCCATTCCGACCTGCTGCGCGGCACGCCGCTCGAAAAACGAATCCGCGACTACTCCTTTTTCGACTATCGCGTCAACGAGGCGCTGCACATGAGCGACCGGGAGCACGACATCCTGGTTTCGCTGATGCGCCGCATGCGCGAAGAGCTCGACAACGAGCGCGACGCACAGCAGGATGCCATTCTGGTCGGCTACATCGGATTGGTGCTCAACTTCTGCCAGCGCTTCTACAACCGCCAGTTCCAGAGCCGCGAGGCGGAAAACTCCGACATTCTGGTCCGCTTCAACCGGCTGCTCGCCGACTATTACGAGCAGCAGCTCCAGCTGAAGCTCGGACTGCCCACCGTGCAGTACTGCGCCGACCGGCTCTGCTTGTCGCCCAACTACTTCGGCGACGTCGTCAAGAGAACGACGGGCGACACGGCCAGCAACCACATCCGCCGGTTCGTGATTCGGCTTGCCAAGAACGGACTTTCGGCCGGCGAGAGCGTCGCGCAGGTAGCCGACCGCCTCGGGTTCGAGTATCCGCAGCACTTCAGCCGCATGTTCCGGCGACAGGAGGGCATTACTCCGTCGGAGTACAGCCGCAAGCGGCGCTCCTGACAAACAGCTGTTCGGCATTCCGCCCCAGAATCCGGTCGGCATACCCGGCCAGCTCCCCGTCGGCGGCGAGTGTCTGTTTCAATCGTTCCAGATTGGCCTGCAACACGGCATCGGGCAGATAGGGATAGTCCGAACCGTAGAGGATATGGTCGGGCGTGGTGATGGTGAGCAGCGCATGCAGGACCTCTGCCGTGGGATTCCCCGCCAGGTCGAAATAGAGGCGCGACAGGTTTGCTTTCCAATCAATCGGCTGCATGCAGCCCTGCGACACCATCGCCGGGAGGATGGATTTCATTCTCGGCAATGCCAGCGGAAGGAACGAACCGCAATGGGGCACGATCACCTTCATATTCGGGTAACGGACCAGCACGTTCCGCGCCAGCATGTTCACCACGGTCCGGGTCGATTCGGCCGGATATTCGTACATGGCCAGCGGTGTGGTGGCGATAATCTCCTTGGGACAGGGCGTCGGGTGGTGCGGATGGAGGATGACGACGGCATGTCGCTCGTTGAGCACCTCCATCAGCGGATCCAGCGTCTCGTCACCCACATACTGCCCGCAGCTGTTGGTCGCCAGTTTCACCCCGTCGGCCCCCAGCGTATCGAGCGCATAAACGGCTTCACGGATGGCAGCCTCCACGTCGGGCAGCGGCAGCGCGGCACAAAACCGGAACCGGCCGGGGTATCGCTGTTTCAGTTCGGCCGAGGCCTCATTCACACGGCGGATGCAGCGGGCCGACTCATCCGTATCGCCATAGTAGGGCTGCGGGGCCGGCATCGTCAGCACGGCCGTTCGGATACCCGCACGATCCATGAAGTCGATGTGCCGTGCGGCATCCCACGCAGGCAGCGGGAAACTCTCTTCGAGCTCCGCGCCGTGCGCCTTCAGCACCTCGAGATACTCCGGAAGGATGATGTGGGTATGGAGATCGACCGTCTGCCCGTAAAGGGGCGCCGTCCCGAGAGGCATGCCCGCAAGCAGCAAAGTGAACAGTTGCTTTCTCATGTCGCGTGCTTTTTAATGCTCCTCCCGGCCTGCTCCGAGCTCCTCCAGCCAAGCCGGAATACGGGTCGCCATGCTGCCCAACGAGCCGGAGGTGAGTATCAGCGACTCTTCGAACAAGGCTTCGGGAACCAGCGCGGCAGCATCCCGTTCGGAGGTTCCGATGCCGCTGCTCCCGCTGCTGGCAAAGAGAGCAATCCGCTTTCCGGCCAGCAACGCGGCATGATCATGCAGGAATGCCTGCATCGGCGAGGCCATGTGCCCGAACCAGATCGGATAGCCGACAAAGATGATGTCGTAATTGTCAAAACTTTCGACCGAGGTGGTGATTGCCGGGAAATCGCCTTGAGCAATGGCCTCCAGCTCCGTCTGTGCGCGGTCGAGCATTGCGTTGTAGTCCGTATCGTAGGGCACAGCCGGCTCCACCTCCGCCATCTCGCAATCCAATGTGGACTGAATGGTCCGGGCCATCCGCTCCGTATTGCCCGTGCGCGAGCAGTAGAGGACAAGGTAACGCCCGTCGGCTCCGTTCACGTTGCCGCCTTCCTCGTCGTTCCCGTCGTCCTCGGGTCGGGTCTGTTCCGGCTCGTTCGATGAGGATGGGGTTCGCCGCAGGCCGTTGTCACGGCAAGTGTCGTCAGCAGCATCCAGGGAATCAAAAACAACTTTTTCATACGCTTCTCTTTTAAAGGTTTGACGCTTTTCCAAGGTCAGGATCGGGAATCGACTATCTGTACGACTCCCGGTAGATGCGCACGATCTCCTCGTCTCTCATCTGCACCCGGTCGCTGGTGAACATGATGCCCATCACCTCGCGCGTATTGCGCATCAAGGTCTCGAATTCGTCGGGCGTGATGCCGTAGTCGGACATCTTCAGGTCGGCCACGCCGCAGGCCTCCTGCAGCCGGGTGAGAGCCGTGAGGAAATCTTCGGGCCGGGTGGCTTCGGGCATTCCCATGGCCTGCGCCATGCGAACGAAGCGCTCGTCGCAGGCGTGGCGTTCGATGAAGTATTTGTAGTGTAGTAGGCCCGGCTAATCATAATCAGCCCTGCACCGTGAGGCAGTGCCGGATGATAGGCCGAAAGGGCATGCTCCAACGCGTGTTCGCTCGTAATCAGCGTGAGGCACATCACCACACCCGACAACGTGTTTCCGAAAGCCACGTGGGTGCGAGCCTCCATGTCCTTGCCATCTTTCACGGCACGGGGCAGGTACGTCGCCAGATTCTCGATGGCTGTCAGGGCGTACATGTCGCTCATCAGGTTCGCACCCCGGGCAATGTAGCCTTCGGTGCTGTGGAACAGGGCATCGAAGCCCTGGTAGGCCGTGAAGGCGGGCGGCACGCTGGCCATCAGTTCCGGATCGACGATTGAGAGGACGGGAAAGAGTGAAGCATCGCCCACGAACGCCTTCTCGAAGGTATCCTCCCTGGTGATGACGCCCGAGTTGTCCGTCTCCGAACCCGTTCCGGCCGTGGTCGTGATGGCGATGATGGGCAACGGCCGGACGGCAATCGGTTTGCCTTTGCCCGAACCGATGGGTACATAGTCCCAAAGCTCCCCGTCGTTGGTCGCCATCACGGCAATGGCCTTGGTGCAGTCCATCACGCTGCCGCCGCCCAGCGCCACGAGGAAATCGCAGCCGTGCTCACGGGCCGCCTTCGCCCCGGCGTCGACGTTGCTGACGGTCGGATTCGGCATCACCCCGTCGAAGAGGACCGTCTCCACGCCGGCCTTGTGCAGCTGCTCCTCCGTACGCGAGAGGTAGCCGTTGGCACGGGTCGATTTTCCGTTGGAGATCACGATCAGGGCGCGGCGTCCCGGCATCGGCTGTTCATTCAGTTTGTCCAGCATCCCGGCCCCGAACATCACCCGGGTCGGAACATACATGTCGTACATAAGATTGGTTTCCATCTTTTAGAATTGTTTTATGTAAGTGTATTCTTTATTTACCCATCGTCTCCCGAACCCGGGCCAGCAGGTTCGGGATATCGAGATGCTGCGGACACTTGGCCAGGCATTCGCCACACGCGACACACGAGGAGGCCGGGTCGCCGCGCTGAACGGGCGACATCGACACGGTATAGTCGGCCAGCGCCCGCTGCAGGTTGCCGTGCAACAGGTAGTTGTTGTACACATAGGCGAAGATGTAGCCGATGGCCACGTTATGCGGACAGGGAATACACTGGCAACAACC
>ULQB01037677.1_pt1 | contig 19440 bp, 16 predicted proteins | sample 1954041 | NCBI WGS metagenome assembly ULQB01 (sample SAMEA4835644, study PRJEB28245) | human gut metagenome | biome: gut microbiome; material: fecal sample | place: Denmark | collected 2008 | reverse complement strand
TATGAGGTTGACATGTCAGATTTAGAAATATTGAACAGTATTCGAGAGATAACCGGAGAGAAGAATGCAAGCGCAGATGAGGTGATGAGCGCACACACTACCTTCAGGGTGGGCGGTCCTGCCGACTATTTTGCGAGTCCTTCTGATGCAGATCAGGTTGCGGGGCTTATAGAACTTTGTCGGAAATGTGAGATACCGTATTTTGTTCTTGGTAATGGCAGTAATCTGCTTGTGTCGGATGCTGGCTACAGGGGCATGATAATCAATATAATGGACAATATGAATGGGATAACAGTTGACGGTGATGTGATAACAGCCCAGGCCGGGGCAAAGCTGGTGAGAGTCAGCAGGCTGGCAAGGGATAATTCGCTGACCGGTCTTGAGTTTGCTTCCGGGATTCCCGGTACTATAGGCGGTGCGGTGTATATGAATGCGGGAGCTTATGGTGGTGAGATGAAGGACGTTGTCACCAGTGTCAAGGTGATGGATGCCGATGGACATATATATGATATGTCGTCGGATGAACTGGATTTTTCGTACAGACACAGTGCTGTGGAGGCTGAGGGGCTCATAGTTCTTGAGGTTACCATGAAGCTGGCAGCAGGTGTGCAGCAGGATATAGATGACAGAATGAAGGAATTGTCGGATTCCAGAAGAACAAAGCAGCCGCTTGAGTATCCGTCGGCGGGCTCTACATTCAAGAGACCTGAGGGATATTTTGCGGGTAAACTTATAATGGATGCAGGACTCAGGGGATATTCTGTGGGAGGAGCACAGGTGTCCGAGAAGCACTGCGGATTTGTTGTGAACAGGGGCGGTGCAACCGCTGCTGATGTGACAGGTCTGATCCGTGATGTACAGAAGAAGGTTATGGATCAGTTTGGCGTGATGCTGGAGCCTGAGGTGAAGATGCTTGGCGATTTCTAGCATTTAGTGAGACAGGGAGAACAGAGCATGAGATTTGTTATTGTGACAGGAATGAGTGGAGCAGGAAAGGCAACGGCGCTTAAGACGCTTGAGGATGCCGGATTTTTCTGTGTTGATAATCTGCCTATCCAGCTTATAAAAAGATTTGCCGAGATCGCTTATGATGAGCAGATCCAGGTGGATGATGTTGCTATCAGTGTTGATATCAGAAGTGGAAGGGCTTTGTCACAGCTCAATTCGTGCCTGACGGATATCAGAAGAGAGGGTATGAATTATGAGATCCTGTTCATTGAGTGTTCCAATGCAACTCTGGTAAAGCGTTATAAAGAGACTAGAAGAAACCATCCTCTTTCGGTCAAGGGTGGGCGAATAATAGATGGAATAAACAAGGAGCGTGAGCTTATTGGCTTCCTCAAGGAGGAGGCTGATTATATAATCGATACTACCAACCTCCTTGTGAGAGAGTTTAAGGCGGAGCTTGACAAGATATTTGTGCAGAATGAGGAGTATTCGAATTTCATAATTACGGTCATGTCATTTGGCTTTAAGTATGGAATACCGAGGGATTCTGATATAGTTCAGGATGTGAGATTTCTGCCTAATCCGTACTATGACCTTGAACTCAGGGAGAAAACGGGAAACGACAAAGAGATACAGGACTATGTTATGAACTGCAAGGAGGGCCCTGAGTATCTGGAAAAGTTTATAGATCTGATAACATTTTTGATACCGAATTATATCAAGGAAGGCAAAAATCAGTTGGTCATTTCCATCGGCTGCACAGGCGGAAAACACAGATCCGTCACGATAGCCAATGCTGTCTATGCCCGTTTGCAGAAGTCAAAGTATACAGTGAGGATAGTTCACAGGGATATTTTGAAGGATTCAATAGTCAAGAAGTTGTAGCATGTAATAACAGATAGTATAGCAGGTGGAATATGTCATTTTCTTCAGACGTTAAGATGGAGCTGGCAGGGAATGTCCCGGGAGCGAGGCATTGTCAGATAGCTGAGCTGGCTGCGATGATCTCAATGGTGGCATATGTGAGATATTGGGCCGGCAGACCGGCCGGGCTGGTGATAGTTACAGAGAGAAGTGTTATCGCAAAGGAGATAGCTTCCCTGATAAAGAGGCTGTTCAGATATATTCCGGACTCAAGTGTAAGAAGGACCGGAGCTGACAGCAGAGTATACAGGATGGAGATCAATTCTCCAGAGATTGTCAATACGATACTGATGACCTTGAAGATAGAAAACGAACATGAGTGTGAAGGACTGATACAGTGTCAGCTCATGAAGGTCAGCAGGATGGATGTTCAGCAGGATTGCTGCAGAAGAGCATATATAAAAGGAGTGTTCATGACCTCGGGATCAATCAGTGATCCGAACAAGGGATACCACATGGAGGTGGTGTGCGAGAACGAGGGAAGGGCACAGTTCATACAGGAGATAATAAACGGATTTGGTGTGGAAGCCCGCATAATACAGCGGAAGAAATACTACGTCGTCTATCTGAAGGATGGAGAGATGATAGTTGATATGCTGGGAATAATGGGGGCACACATATCCCTGATGAATATGGAGAACATAAGGATCAGGAAGGATATCCGTAACAATATCAACCGCAGGGTCAACTGTGAGGCCGCAAACCTCAACAAGACCGTGAGCGCTGCTGTAAAGCAGATGAATGCCATTAATTACATAATAGAGACAAAGGGCATAGGATATCTGCCCGATAACCTTCAGGAGCTGGCGCTTGCCAGACTGGAGAATGAGGATGCTTCCCTTAAGGAGCTTGGTGAGATGATGACGCCGCCGATCGGTAAGTCGGGGGTTAATCATAGATTAAGAAAAATAAGTGAAATCGCAGAAGAAATGCGGGGCTGTTGATGAGCCCAAGGAGGATGTAATGATCGAAAAGACAGTTGTTGTATCAATGATGGGAGAGGCAGAGGAAAGACCTGTTGCAGTTCTTGTACAGATTGCAAGTCAGTATGACAGCAAGGTTCACCTTGTTACCGGAGATAAGAGAATCAATGCTAAGAGCATTATGGGTATGATGAGCATGAACTTCGAGAATGGCAGTGAGCTCACTATAGTTGCAGACGGTGCTGACGAAGAGGCAGCAGTCAATGCACTTTCAGAATATCTGACAAAAAACAATAAGTAATTTGGATGATTTATTGCACCTCGGATGTGTATGTGGTAAAATAAATTTATCAATGGACATTTGTCGGAGGAACAGGATATGGGATTTTTTGACGGATTATTAAAGAAGATACCATTCGTATCCAGATTTTCCAAAAAGAAGGAACCTGTCAACAATGTGGAGCTCCAGTTCAACAAGGCCATGAACCTTATGGACAACGGAGATGCTGAGGAATCAGTAAACATACTTGAACAGGTTGCAGACATAGGAATAATGGATGCGCAGTATAAGTCATATGGGGATGATGCTCTTCTTGCACTTGCAGAGTTTTATGAGAAGGGAAAGTATCGCAACGCAGTTGTGGATGTGGATCTGAATAAATCTACCAAGTATTACGAGAAGTATGTGAATCAGAACCATGACGGCGATGTTATATTCAAGCTTGCCAAGATGCTTCTGGAGGTTCAGAACTTCTCAAAGGCAATCAAGTATTATGAGCTTGCAGCCACAGATTACGGTATAAAGGCAGCGTATATGAGCCTCGGCTCAATATACGAGAGCGGACTTAACAGAGTGGATGAGTACGGCAACAAGAGTGATTATGTCGTGCCTATCGATCTGGACAAGGCCATGATGTGGTACAAGAAGCTTGCTGATACCGGTGATGCCAAGGCAAAGGCTTCATACGAGAGAGTTGAGTACATGAGTACCCATGGTGACAGCCTTGAGTTCGAGGAGAAGGACAAGCTGTACACGGATATAGCAGAGGCCAGAAAGGCAAAGGGAAAGGAGCCGCGTTACAAGGTTATCGAGGCTTCAAGACTTCAGTATCAGTACACATATGTACATGATCAGGTTGAGGGATTCATCCACAAGCTTCCAAAGGGCTGGGTGAAGACGATCAACGAGTCGACAGGCGAGGAGTATTACGCACCAAGTCTTACATATAAGGATTTTGCAATGTATGTATATTATGACAGTGTGCCAAAGGATTCAAAGATGACTCTTGAGAACTACCTGAGATACTGTAACGATGCGTTTGACGAAGAGCTGCAGCTCAAGGCGTATGTCACAGAGTATGCAGATGGAATATGTACGACTTACTATCACAAGGACATGGAGAAGGGAATCGTGTCATTTGCCTTCTATCATGGACGTAGACTGGCATGTATGAGATTCGTATGTGCTACTATGGAGATCATAGAGCAGTACGAGGAGATCATATTTGAGACAGCCAACTCATTTGCGTTTGTAGATCCTACACTGGCCAGTGACCACAGTGCCAACAGAAAGGATATGCAGTATTATAACGAGGCTATATACTGCTACTACCTTGAGGATTATGAGGGTGCCATGAGAGCCGCAAAGCAGGCTCTTAAGCTTGGAAGCATAAAGGCAAGTTACCTTCTGATAGAGCTGTACTACGATGAGGACAGCCCGTACAGGGATGTTGAGAAGACTATAAGCTATGCAAAGCAGTTGTTTGAGGCGACTAAGGATCCTGAGCTTGCATTCCTTCTTGGAATCGTATACGACCAGCAGCTCAAGGATTATGTGAAGGCAGTTAACTGGTATGAGAATGCAGAGCGTCTTGGACACAAGAGAGTTGCATTCTATCTTGGAAGAATATATTATTACGGTCTGCTCAGAACTAAGAGAGACGGAGGCAAGGCACTGTCTTACTTCAAGAAGGCCAGAGAGAACGGTATTCAGGAGGCTGAGGGCTATATCAAGGATCTTGAGGATCTCAAGGGAGAGGATCTTCAGACAGCCGTTGAGAAGTGGGAGCGTGCAGTGGAGGCCGGAAGCGAGTCAGCGGCTATCAAGATAGCCATGATGAAGCAGAGACAGATTTTCTACATTGCAACACCATATGAGATTGAGAAGGCTTATCTTGAGGCACTTGGTCTTGGAAGCGCCCGTGCCGGATATGAGCTCGGAAGAATCTATCAGGTACAGGAGAAGCAGGATAACTACAGGGGCGAAATCAAGAGTATCAAGTATTTCGAGAAGGCGTTCAATGCGAACTTCGATGACTGGGATAAGGAGAACCTGTTCAAGGTCATCAATTACAAGGTTGAGAAGGGCCTGGCAAACGACGAGGCCATCAAGTTGTACATAGAGAATGCAAGTATGGGATATGTTCCGGCTATAGAGAAACTTATCGGACTTGTGCCTACAACTACCCAGCAGATATGGAGCCTGTATGACGCTCTTATCGATCTTGCTGAGACCGGTGATGAGTCAGCGATAGTTGCCATGAACAAGCTGGAGATGAACTATGTAGACCTCATACTCAGAGAGCCGGCCAAGGGACAGAAGGTTGTGGAGAACAAGTTCTTCAGACTCTGTGTTCCAAAGGAGTGTAACTCAGTCATCAACGATGACGGCGGTACTATCAAGATGGCTGATTCAGTCGTTGAGTTTGCAGTTGCCGAGATGCCTGTCAATGCTACGGCAGAGCAGGATTACCTGAAGATCTACAAGCTGATAGTTTCAGAGTATCTGCCTGATGAGAATGCGGATGTGATCATTGCAAACTCAAGAATGATCGGATCTGCAATAAGGGCTTCAAAGGATAACGTACATACATTCAGCATCCTTCTGATAAGCTCCAAGAACCAGTACATATTCAAACTGAGTTCCAAGGACAGGCGTCAGATGATGCAGTTCAAGGATGTCGTAGTTGCAATAGCCAAGTCTCTTGTTGAGACAGGTGAGATCTACAAGGCGACAGAGGAGGGCAAGAAGAACATCGGTCTTGCATTCCTGCTGAAGGCTAATGAGAGTGGATTCCTGTCGATCGGCAAGGGAGAGTAATACAACAGGATATCAATTAGATCAGAATGATCCCGGAGGACATATCTCCTCCGGGTTTTTTACCCCATAGGGATAGAGAAAGGGAGCATATTATGCCGGGACTTAACAAGAGAGAGCTCACGAGCAAGCCTTTGAGAATGGATTCCAGAATGGCGAGGGATTTGGAGAGATTATCTGATTATACCGGTTATTCTCAGAATGAGATCATTCTCATGTCCATAAAGAAATATCTCTTTGAAAATCGTGGGTATTTCCTGCGGGATATGGTTGAGGAGAAATGCCTTTTGCGCATTGAGAAGGAAGTAAGGATCATGCGTGGAGAGACCCATCTGAAGTATGGAGACATGACGGTGGATGTGGTGAAGTCAGAGAATGCAAATGGTAATATCAACTTATATGTAGCGACTATAAGACTTCGTAATAAGCTTGGAGAGATATTCTATGAGGATGTACAGGAGCTGGATATGTCGGGAAAAGACTGGGAATATTATAAGGAGTTCCTGTATGAGGTTGTGATGAAGTATATGGATATCGATGAACCAGCACTTAAGACGTATTTCAGGGAAAAATTCCTGTATGAATAGTATAAAGTGATAAAAAATCAGAGAGTGCAATGATATGGGTTTAACTATTTACATTGCAAATTTTTAGTGGTATCCTATAATAGATTTGGAAAAAGTGGTCGAATCGAGGTGAGATGCTTGTTTAGAAATGTTATGAATGACCTTGCAACATGGTATGAGACCGGAGCGGATAAGATTGCAGTTGTCCGTGGTGGCAAGTTTGTTGGCAAGACATGGGCTGTGGCTGATTTTGCCATGGGATTTTTTGAGGATCATATAATAATAGATATGGACAAGTATCCGGACTTTGCCGCATATGCAGCAAAGGAGAGGAGACCGGAGAAGCTTCATGCCAAGCTTACAACGTCGCTTGACAAGTATGATTTCAAGGATAAGCTTCTTATATTTGACAATGCGCAGAACTGTGTGGGACTGCTCGGCAACCTTGTTGAGTACAGCAGATATAATACTGACTGCAGGATCTGTGTCATTGCGACATCCTGTGGACCAATCCCGGGAGAGGAAGAGTGCCAGGATGACATATGCGTATATGAGATGATGCCTATGAACTTTGAGGAATTCCTGAAAGCGGGAAAGGGCAGAAAGCTCTGTGCATTTATAGAGAACCAGAAGATCACACCGATGCCGGATGAGGTCAGGGACAGCGTCCAGACAATGCTTGAGACTTTCTTCGTGACCGGAGGAATGCCGGAGGCGGTGGATGAATATTATAAGACAGGAGATCTCAGAAGAGTTGATGTGGTTTTGAAGTCTATACTTGACAGAACTACTGAATATCTGATAAACTCCACTCCGAAGAGATATCTTACCAAGGTCATGGCGATATGGAACAGTATTCCGGTTCAGCTTACCAAGGAGAACAAGAAGTTCATGTATGGATACGTTGATCCGAAGGCCCGTGCCAGGGAGTACGAGGCGTCAGTTGATCAGATCGTCAGGATGGGCGTTGTGCGTCAGGTGTACAGAGTCAGGAATGGAGTGCTTCCTCTGGCAAACCAGAAGGATGACAAGTCATTTGAGCTGTATCATCTTGATCATGGCCTGCTCAGGGTCATGGCTGGTATTCTGGTTCAGGATATTGACACAGATAATGTTCTTGATATGATGGATGGAGTTATAGCAGAGCAGTACGCTCTTGCAGAGCTGTATGTGAACAGGAGTATCGGTGATCTGTATTTCTGGATCTCATCGGCCACAGCGAAGGTTGATTTCGTGTATGAGGGCGATGGAGAGGTCATTCCAGTGGATGTTCAGACAAGTCCGCACACCAAGGCCCAGAGCTCCAGAGTATTCAAACAGAGATATGACAATCAGACTTCAGTGAGGATATCTACAGATGACATGTTTGTCGATAAAGGATTGGTAAATATACCGCTATATGGTATCTGGTGTTTCTAACCGATAGCGTATGGTAGTAATTTATAGATGCCGAAATAGCTCAGTTGGTAGAGCAACGCATTCGTAATGCGTGGGTCGAGGGTTCGAGTCCCTTTTTCGGCTTCAATATTGAGGAAGGCTGCCTGCAAAAGTTTTTGCGGCAGCCTTTTGTACTCAGTGGGAAAGGACGGGATGATATGGATGCTCCAAAATGGTACAGACATTTGAAAACCATAAACAGACATAAGAGAATGGTCATGCATAACTGCTTTAAGTGCGGATTATACTGGCAGGGGCTTGTGCACGATCTGTCAAAGTATTCGTGGACTGAGTTCTCAGTCGGGGCAAAGTATTATCAGGGAACAAGAAGCCCGAATGATGCGGAGCGCGAGAGCAAGGGATATTCAAGCGCATGGCTGCACCACAAGGGAAGAAACAAGCACCATCTGGAATACTGGGTAGATTACAGTGTTGACAGGAACTGTGTGGAGCTGGTGGGAATGCGCATGCCGGAGAAGTACGTTGTGGAGATGTTCTGCGACAGGGTGGCTGCCAGCAAGAATTATAATGGTGATAAGTATACGGATTCATTTCCGCTTGAGTATTATCTGAGGGGCAGATCCAGACATCATCTGCACCCTGAATCTGCGGATCTGCTGGAGGACATGCTAACGACTCTGGCTGAGAAGGGCGAAGATTATACATTTGACTATATAAGGCGGGAGATACTGCATAACAAATAAGGAGGAGACATATGGAGTTTACACATCTGCATGTGCATACAGGCTACAGTCTGCTGGACGGTGCGGCGAAGATAGACGGACTTGTGCGCAGGGCAAAGGAACTGGGATATGATTCCCTCGCAATAACGGATCACGGCGTCATGTACGGTGTTATAGAGTTCTATGAGACTTGTCTCAGAGAGGGGATAAAACCTATTCTCGGATGTGAGGTGTATGTCAGTCCGGGATCACGATTTGACAGGGAAGTTGGAAAGGGTGATGACAGATATTATCACCTCGTCCTTCTGGCGGAGAATGATCTGGGATATCACAATCTGTCCAAGATCGTGACCAGAGGATTTACCGAGGGCTTTTACTATAAGCCGAGGGTCGATATGGAGGTGCTGGAGAAGTACCATGAGGGAATTATAGCGCTCAGCGCCTGTCTTGCCGGTGAGGTTGCGACAAAGCTTAGAAAGGGCGACTATGACGGTGCGAAGGAGACTGCGATAAGATACAGGAATATATTTGGCGAGGAAAACTATTTTCTGGAGATGCAGGATCACGGAATACCTGAGCAGGCAACTGTGAATGCGGGGATCATGCGTCTGTCAAAGGAACTGGGTATCCCTATGGTCGTGACAAATGATTCGCACTACATCTATGCCGAGGACTGGGAGGCACATGATGTTCTCCTGTGTATACAGACTAACCACAAGGTTCAGGACGAGAACAGAATGCGCTATGAGGGAGGTCAGTTCTACCTCAAATCAAAGGAGGAGATGGCTGAGCTGTTCCCATATGCCCTGGAGGCTCTGGAGAATACACATAAGATCGCAGAGCGGTGTAATGTGAATATCGTATTTGGCGAGCAGAAGGTTCCGAGATTCGATGTGCCGGAGGGATATACCGCGGAGGAATATCTGGATCATCTGGTATATGAGGGTATGGAGAAAAAGTACGGACTTACATATGAGGAGTCCGGTAAGATGGCCGAGGGAACCCACGGCTACGAGGTCAGACAGAGAATAGATTATGAGCTGTCTGTCATAAAGAGCATGGGATTTGTGGATTATTTCCTGATAGTGTGGGATTTCATTCATTTTGCAAAATCGCAGGGAATCGCAGTTGGACCTGGAAGAGGTTCGGCGGTTGGCAGTGTGGTTGCTTACTGTCTGGACATAACGACAATTGAGCCTTTGCAGTACAACCTTCTCTTCGAGAGATTCCTGAACCCGGAGCGAGTATCCATGCCGGATATTGATATAGATTTCTGTTATATCAGACGTCAGGAGGTTATCGACTACTGTGTAAGGAAATATGGCGAGGAGTGCGTGACACAGATAATAGCATATCAGACCATGGGCGCAAGAAACGTCATAAGAGACGTTGGAAGAGCCATGGATCTCCCGTATGCGGTGTGTGATTCCCTTGCAAAGGCAATACCTGCAGAGAAGGATATGACTATAGATATAGCACTCAAGACGAGCAAGGATTTCAGGGATATGTACGAGGGCTCGGACGAGATCAAGAAGCTTGTGGATATAGCCAGAAAGCTTGAGGGACTCCCTAGAAATGCAGGAATGCATGCGGCGGGAGTGGTTATAGGCCGTGAAGCCATAGAGGAGTACGCGCCTTTGTCAGTCGGAGCCGAGGGCGCGGTGGTAACCCAGTTTGAGAAGAACACGGTGGAGCATCTGGGAATGCTCAAGATGGACTTCCTGGGACTCCGTACGGCGACTGTTGTGCAGGATACAGTCAAGCTGGTCAAGCAGACAACAGGCAAGGATATAGACATAGACAATATAGATTACGATGATCCGAATATACTTGGACTCATGGGACAGGGAAAGACCGAGGGTATGTTCCAGCTCGAAAGTGAGGGCATGAGAAACTTCATGATGAAGCTGAAGCCGCAGAGTCTGGACGATGTAATTGCCGGTGTTGCTCTGTTTAGACCGGGTCCTATGCAGTTCATAGACGACTACATCAGGGGCAAGGAGAACCGTGAGCTGGTTCACTATGATACCCCTGAGCTTGAGGAGATACTTGAGCCGACTTACGGATGTATCATTTACCAGGAGCAGGTAATGCAGATCGTTATGAAGCTGGCGGGCTATACGCTGGGAAGAAGTGACCTTGTGCGCCGAGCCATGGCGAAGAAGAAGCCTGAGGAGATGGAGAATGAGCGTCATAACTTTGTGTACGGCAACAAGGAGCTCAATGTTCCGGGATGTGTGGCAAATGGAATCTCGGAGACCGTGGCAAATAAGATATTTGACGAGATGATGAAGTTCGCGGAGTACGCATTTAACAAGTCCCACTCCGTGGCATATGCGGTACTTGCGGCGCAGACAGCGTACCTGAAGTATTACTATCCGGTGGAGTTCATGGCTGCGCTGATGTCATCGGTAATTGACAACAATGGCAAGGTTGCAAAGTATATAAGCGTGTGCAAGCAGATGGGTGTTGAGGTGCTCCCTCCGGATATAAATGAGGGAGTGGCAAAGTTCTCCATAAGCAACGGCAAGATAAGATACGGCCTCTCCGGTATCAAGAGTGTCGGAGGCGCTGTTGTCGACAGGATAGAGGCGGAGAGAACCAAGAATGGACCGTTTAAGGATCTCAGGAATTTCCTCACAAGGATGCCTTCAAAGGATACAAATAAGAAAACTGTGGAAGCTCTGATACTCAGCGGTGCATTTGATGATATGGGAGCAAACAGAAAGCAGATGATGATGGCTCTTCCGGCCATAGCGGAGGAAGCAGCAAGGGAGAGAAAGAGCAGGGAGTCCGGGCAGATGTCTCTGTTTGACCTGATGGGAGACGATTTTGTGCAGAGCAATCTTGTACCTTACCCTGATGTGGAGGAGTATTCGGATCAGGAGAAGCTGGCGCTTGAGAAGTCTGTGCTCGGAGTGTATATATCGGGACATCCGCTTGGCAAATATATCGAGCTTATGCAGAGAACATGCACGGCTCAGGCGACGGATTTCGTGGTGGACACCGAGGATGACGATGAGATGAGCCGGGATCAGGGTGACGGAGATGGACAGAAGCTTCAGGACAATGCAATGTATGTCATCGGCGGACTCATATCAAGGGTGACGGTGAAGCTCACCAAGAACAATCAGAATATGGCGTATGTGACGATAGAGGATCTGGTCGGACAGGTCGAGGTTATAGTATTCCCGAGGGATTTCGAGAAGTTCAGGGACAGACTTCTGGTGGATTCCAGAGTGTTTGTCAGGGGCAGGGCGAATCTCGGTGAGAAGGAAAACAAGCTCATATTGTCGGATATGATAAGCTTTGAGGAGGCAGAAGGTGGCAAGAGCTTTCAGTCGGGGAAGCCATGGAACAACAGACAGAAGCCTGTTCAGAGCAACAGCCAGCTCTGGGTATTGTTCGATGATGTGGACGAATACATGAAGAACGAGTCTGCATTTATGTCGATCCTTGAGGAGTACAAGGGCACATGTCCGGTGTACGTGCAGCTCAAGAAGTCCAGACAGGCGAAGAATATGGGCCGGGGATTCTGTGTGGATGAGAATTCCGGCGTGGTGTACGCGCTCCAGATGGAATACGGCAAAGACAGGGTATTGCTCAGAAAAGTGTGACAGAAATACCGCAAAAGGAGAAAAAAGTGGAAGTAATTACAGCAAACAGTAATCCGAGGATAAAAGAACTTAATAAGCTGAACAAGGATGCAAAGCTCAGAAAGGACAGAGACGTGTTCGTGGTCGAGGGGATACGCATGTTCAGGGAGCTTCCGCTTCAGAATGTTCAGGAGGTGTATCTGTCGGAGAGTGCGCTTAAGGAATACAGGGATGAATTCAAGAGCATGGGTGTGCTTGATGGCAGGAATACCTGGATACTCAGCGACGGAGTGTTCGCAGGGGTGTCACAGACCAAGACTCCACAGGGGTGTATGGCTGTGGTGAAATGCATGCATTATCAGCTTGATTCCGTGCTCGGCAGGAATGACAGAGAGACATTTCTTGTGCTGGATACGCTCCAGGATCCCGGAAATATGGGAACTATATTCAGAAGCGCCGAGGCAGCAGGTGTGACCGCCGTGCTTATAGGAAAAGGTTCTTGCGATCCGTACAATCCGAAGGTAGTCAGATCGACGATGGGTGCCATATTCAGGGTGCCATTTGTCATGTGCGATGACCTGCCCGGGACCGTGGAGGAGCTGAGACGGTCAGGCGTTGTGGTGTACGGAGCACATCTGGACGGCGACGATCTCTACGACATAGGATTCCCGGACAGGGTGGCGTTCCTCATAGGAAATGAGGGAAATGGCCTGACGGATGAGGTGGCGTGCAGAGCCGACAGACTTCTCAGGATTCCGATGGAGGGCAAAGTCGAATCGCTGAACGCTGCAATATCGGCGACTCTTTTGTCGTATGAGGTAATGAGACAGCGAAAGAGAGACCGACAAAACTAGATTAAACAAGACAGCATATTTTTGTACTGCGTGGCATAACTTTTAAAGTATGCAAAAGTTTGTTATAACGGAGGGAGAAAATATGACTGAAAAAACATTAAACAACAATCAGGTAGTGGTGGCAGGAGAGATAGCATCAGAGTTCGTGTTCAGCCACGAGATATTTGGCGAGGGCTTCTATATGGTGGATCTCATCGTCAGCAGACTCAGCGATGCTTACGATACTATTCCGCTCATGGTGTCTGACAGACTGTTCGATGTGAACGAATCCCACATAGGGGAGCGCATCATGGCAAAGGGACAGTTCAGATCATACAACAAGCATGAGGAGACCAGAAACCGCCTTATACTGTCTGTGTTTGTGAGAGAGATCGAGACCATCGACGAGGATGATGCTGAGGAGGAGAACAGACCAAATCAGATCTATCTTGACGGTTACATATGTAAGGCACCTGTGTACAGGATGACGCCCCTTGGAAGGGAGATCGCGGATGTGCTGCTGGCGGTCAACAGAGCATACGGCAAGAGCGATTACATACCATGTATCTGCTGGGGCAGAAATGCGAGATTTGCCGGAAAGCTCCAGGTAGGAGAGCATGTGGCCATCTGGGGAAGGATCCAGAGCAGGGAGTATCAGAAGCGTATCGACAATGACCAGGTGATCAGCAAGGTGGCATACGAGGTGTCTGTGAGCAAGATGGAATGTCTTGAATGATATTTCATAAGGAGGGGCCCACGTCAGTGGGAGGAACCCTTGTGAAGCATGTAGTAAAATATATGGTTGACATGGTCTGGATGCGGTGATATAGTAGCACTATCTAAGATTAAACTGAATACAATATAGTAGAGGCGCGGGATTAATGATTAAGCAGGCTGATGCATGTGGATGCAGAAGATGCCTGACGAAAGGGAAGACCGCCGAAGTGATGGATATTCCACAGGATCTGTTGCTGGTTGTGCAGTTAAGAACTGTATGACTGTCATCTGAGGATGGAGAGCTACTTGTAAGAATGAGATGTTTTTATGGGTTGGCTTTTTGCCAGCCCATTTTTATGCTATATTGTATCGACTATTTATTTTTAAGGAGGACGACAATATGTCAATTTTTACCGGTTCAGCAGTTGCACTTGTAACACCATTTCTTGAAAATGGAGATGTGGATTATGATAAGCTCAAGGAGCTCGTGGAGTTTCATGTAGCACACAAGACGGATGCCATAGTTATCTGCGGAACAACAGGCGAGGCTTCAACACTGTCACACGAGGAGCATCTTGAGTGCGTGAAGAAGTGTGTAGAGTTCGCTGATCACAGAATAAAGGTAATAGCAGGAACAGGTTCAAACTGTACTGCAACAGCAATATATCTCTCAACAGAGGCAGAGAGCTACGGAGTGGACGGTCTGCTCGTGGTTACACCATACTACAACAAGGCTACACAGAAGGGCCTCATCGCACACTTCACAGCCGTTGCAAATTCAGTAAATGTGCCTATAATCCTTTACAATGTGCCATCACGTACAGGCTGCAATATCCAGCCGGAGACAGCAGTATATCTTGCACAGAACGTTGAGAACATTGTCGGTATCAAGGAAGCTTCAGGCAATATAAGCCAGGTCGTAAAGCTTGCAAGTCTTTCAAAGGGATGCATAGATATCTACTCAGGAAATGACGATCAGGTTGTACCTCTTCTCTCACTTGGCGGAAAGGGAGTTATCTCAGTAACAGCCAATATAATCCCTGAGGACGTACACGATATGGTTCAGAAATATCTTGACGGAGATGTTCAGGGAAGCCTTGATCTTCAGCTTAAGACCATCGACCTCTGCAACGCACTGTTCTGCGAGGTCAATCCAATACCTGTCAAGAAGGCTGTAGAGCTTCTTGGTATGTGTGATGGAACAATGAGAATGCCGCTCACTGAGATGGAGCCACAGAACGTGGAGAAGCTCAAGAAGGCAATGGAAGAGTACGGAGTTCTCTAGGACTGTAATTATCATAGAAACAATACAGATGTCTGCGGTCTCAACTGGCTGCAGACATTTTTATTTGCCGAGGTGGATATAAACGTTGCACAATGGACAGCAAATGTGTAAAATGGAGTACATGTTGAAATATATGCGCATGTCAGCGTGCATAGACCACACAAAAGACGACAACAAATGACAAAGCTTATATATATGGAGGATAGACAGATATGGTAAAGATCATAATGCATGGTTGCAATGGAAAGATGGGACAGGTAATAACAGGTATCGTTGCAGGCGATCCTGATGCCGAGATCGTAGCGGGAATAGATGTTGTGGACAACAGGGATAACGGATATCCGGTATTTACAGATATAGATGCCTGCGATGTCGAGGCTGATGTCATCATAGATTTTGCAGCGGCTGTAGCTGTTGACAAGCTCCTCGATTACGGTGTGAGGACACAGACTCCTATAGTTCTCTGTACAACAGGTCTCTCAGATGAGCAGCTTGCAAAGGTAAAGGAGTGCAGTGCAAAGGTTGCCATACTCAAGTCAGCGAACATGTCACTGGGAATCAATACACTCATGAAGCTTCTGAAGGATGCTGCGAAGGTATTCTCACCAGCCGGATATGATATAGAGATAGTTGAGAAGCATCACAACCAGAAGGTGGATGCTCCATCCGGAACAGCTCTTGCTCTTGCTGATTCAATCAATGAGGCATGCAATGAGCAGTATGAGTATGTGTACGACAGAAGCCAGGTGAGAAAGAAGAGAGATAAGAAGGAGCTCGGAATCTCTGCTGTCAGAGGCGGCACTATAGTTGGAGAGCATGAGGTGATATTTGCAGGTATTGATGAGGTTATAGAGTTCAAGCACACTGCATATTCCAAGTCAGTATTTGCAAAGGGTGCTGTTGAGGCAGGAAAGTTCCTCAAGGGCAAGCCTGCAGGAATGTACGATATGGCGGACGTTATAGGATAGGAGCGGTTATGGAGATTTCAACCAGGACGGAGGATGGCGAGCTTGTTCTGTGCGCCAGCTCGATATATAATCAGAAGTTTTATCTGAACAAGGAATTTTCAAAGCTTCCTGATGAGATAAAGGACGAGCTTCACGCCATGTGTGGAGCGTTTACACAGGAGGTCGGAGGAATATTTATGTTGGTGTTTGACGACGCCGGCAATCTGAAGATACAGACGAGGGCACTTGAGGATGACCTGTTATTTGACGACATAGGATGCGGACTCAAGGTCAAGAAGCTGCAGAATGAAAAGAAGGAGCTGTTCCAGAGTCTGGAGCTGTTCTATAAGATATTTATACAGGGTGTTGACATTAACAGTCTTGTAAATGAATGATATAAAATAATTGGAAGATCAGGAAGGAAAAAGGGGCATGTTATTTGCTATTGATGCTGGAAATACAAATATTACGATAGGACTGTTTGACGGAGAACGCCTGGAGAAGACCTTCAGGATGACCACCGGGATATCGAGAACATCGGATGAGTACGGAGTATTTCTGTGCGACTGGCTCAGAATGAGACAGTTGTCAACTGATGTTATAGATGAAGTTATAATCGCTTCGGTTGTTCCGAAGATCATGCATTCCCTGGTGAATGGCATAAAGAAGTATTTTGGAATAACACCACTCATAGTTGAGCCGGGAATAAAGACGGGGATCAATATAGCGCTGCCAAACCCGAAGCAGCTTGGAGCTGACAGAATAGTTGACGCAGTTGCGGCTTATCACATGTATGGCGGACCGGTTCTCACGGTGGACTTTGGAACTGCCACAACGTACGACCTCATCAATGCCGATGGCGTGTTTGAGGCTGAGGTCACATCGCCGGGTATAAGGCTTATTGCAAATGCTCTGTGGACGGGAACAGCCAAGCTTCCTGAGATAGAGATAAAGGTGCCTGAGACGATACTGTGCAAGGACACGATATCCAGTATGCAGGCCGGTGTGTGCATGGGCTATATTGGCCAGACAGAGTATATAGTGAAGAGAATGCGCAAGGAGTCAGGATACGACAATTTGAAGGTCGTGGCTACCGGCGGACTTGGAAAGATGATATATGAGAACACGGACTGCATAGATGTGTATGATCCGGATCTCACACTTCACGGACTCAGACTTATCATGGACAAGCAGAAATAAGTCGGATTTTGCAAATTATATATTATTATAGAAGCAATGGAGAAATTTATGGATTTCAGAGATAAATTGATCCTGGCGCCGATGGCTGGTGTATGTGACCAGCCATTTCGTCTTTTATGCAAGGAACAGGGCTGTGATATCCTGTACAGCGAGATGGTGAGTGCCAAGGCAATATATTACAAAAATAAGAACACGAAGCCGCTTCTGGCTATGGATGAGCGGGAGAAGCCATTTGGGCTGCAGCTCTTTGGCTCTGATCCTGAGATCATGGCGGAGATGGCAAAGAGGATAGAGAGCAACGGTTATTCGTTCATAGATGTAAATATGGGCTGCCCTGTGCCGAAGGTGGTCAACAATGGAGAGGGATCTGCGCTGATGAAGGATCCGGTTCTCGTTGGAAGGATAGTCGAGGCCATGGCAAAAGCTATAAGCATACCGCTGACCATCAAGATAAGAAGCGGATTTGATTCAGAGCATATAAATGCGCCTGAGATAGCACATATAGCCCAGGAGAGCGGGGCTGCCGCTGTGGCGGTGCACGGAAGGACAAGGCAGCAGTATTATCAGGGACATGCGGACTGGAGCGTCATAGCCAGGGTGAAGGAGGCGTGCAGCATCCCGATCATTGGCAATGGCGATATAAACACTCCTCAGGACATCATAGACATGAGGGCGCAGACGAACTGTGACGGCTTTATGATAGGAAGAGGTGCGAGGGGCAACCCGTGGATATTCCACGATATGAAATACTACTACGAGCATGGCGAGCTGCCGGACAAGCCTGACATATATGAAGTGAAGGATATGATGCTGAGACATGCGAGACTCATGGTTGAGTTCAAGGGTGAGTACACAGGTATCCATGAGATGAGAAAGCACGTGGCATGGTACTCAGTCGGAATGTATGATTCGGCAAAGCTCAGGAGCAATGTGAACCAGGTTGAGACTTACGAGGAGCTTGAGGAACTGCTCTGTAGATGGGCTGACAGCGCACCTGAAAAAGTCATTGTGAGTTAACATAAAAACAAAAAAATGTAACAGAAAACAAAGAATTTATTAAAAACTCTAAAGTAAAAATATACAAGATGCTGATTTGTTTCAAAAATGTTACGGTACTAAAATGTGAAACATGCACAAAAATAGCATTTTAAAATGTTGCATGTTTACATTAACGGAATTAAAGATTTTATGCGGATTGTGCATGATTTACAAAAATAGCCACTTTGCTTGACCTTTCTTTTGACAGAGATTATAATAGCGTCATGAGTTAAATTTTAACGGTTTTGTAACAATTCTGAAACCGTAAAGAAATTAAGGAGAAAAGGTTATGCAAAAGTTTTCAGATTCATCACGTATGAAATCACAGAAACTAATGAAGACATCACTGAAAAGAAACGTAAAGAAGATTAGCATAGGAGCAGTACTCCTGGCAGTTGGATTTTCATCATACGCAGTTATCGCATCAGATGACAGCATGGTTTCATCCAAGGGCAAGGGAGTGTCGATCGCAGCAGCAGGTAATACATTATACGCAGACAACACAGCAGACTATGGAGAGGCAACATCATCAGTTGCACTGGCAGATGGTACTCTGTCAGATGTCAACAAGACTGGTTCAGTAGCCCTCTCAAGCAAGAAGACAGCTAAGAAGACTTCAGCCATAAGCGGTGGAGTTCAGGAGAGCACAACAGAGGCTCGTGCAACAGAGGCTGCACAGCAGGCAGCAGACACAACAAAGTCAGAGCCTACCACACAGATGAAGGTTAAGGATAAGGATAAGTCAGCAGCAGGACTTCCTGACGATCAGATATCAGTTGATCCATCAACAGAGAAGTCAACAGACGGACTTCCTGATGACAAGGTTATGTGGGTGAATGGTGAGACATCAGGTACATATCTCGGAACATTCTGGATTACGGCATATTGTCCATGCCCAATCTGCTGTGGAGAGTACAGCAACATGGATAACCCGACAACAGCTTCAGGTGCTCCTGCGGTTGAGGGTGTTACATGTGCAGCACCAAGCAACTTTGCATTTGGTACAGAGCTTATAGTTGATGGTCACACATACACAGTACAGGACAGAGGTGGAGCGATCAACGGTAATCACCTTGACATCTACTTCTCAAATCATCAGGCAGCTCTCAACTTCGCAACAGGCTACTATGATGTATATGTAAAGTAATAAAAATCAGAAATTATATACAGATATATTAAAGACCCGCCGTAAGGCGGGTTTTTAAATGCAGTGATATAAGTATTGGGAAAGTCGCACGAATGAGGA
>ULQB01047470.1_pt1 | contig 19639 bp, 9 predicted proteins | sample 1954041 | NCBI WGS metagenome assembly ULQB01 (sample SAMEA4835644, study PRJEB28245) | human gut metagenome | biome: gut microbiome; material: fecal sample | place: Denmark | collected 2008 | reverse complement strand
ACTTTTCCTCGTAACTTCCAAGGTTTTAGGGAAAAAATACTTGAAAAGGATAGGGAGAAAGAAAAAAATAGGCGGCTCCCGGAATTCGAGAGTCGCCTATTGATTATACTATTTTTATTATGATGAAACAAATGCTTACTTTACTGTGCAGTAGATGTTGTCAGATGTCTTTCTTGTAGGATACAACTTGATGGTGTTTCCAGCAACAGCAATGTTGTCACCACCTGCTGTCAAGTTATTGAGACTACCACCGAGGTTGATGTCCCAACCACCGTTTATGCGGAACTTCCAGCCGTCTGCTGTTACGCCGACATTGGTAGCCTCGAAGCAATACTCTTTAGCATTCCAAGTCATGACTGCGTCGCCACCCCAATTGTTGAAGCCACCGATGATGCCCATGGTCTCAACCTTAGTTGCCTTGATGGTGCCTTCTCCAAGATTAACATCGAAGTAGTAGACACCCTCTCCAGCGTTCACACCGATGTTTCCACCTTCGTTGGTTGCAGCATCCGAGAATGTGTTGAATGCACCAGCATTGATTTCGTTGTCCCAGCTTCCAGCTACACGCTGGAACTTGAACTGGAGACCAGCTCCGTTAGGATCGGCTACATATACATAACCAGTGTATACGCCCTTTGCCTCGTCCACGAGAGCGAGCTTCTGGTCTGAACTTGACCAACCATCTGTGCTACCGATGAAGTAGATGAATGGATCGTAGTTTACTTCCTCTATGGTATAAGAATAGTCCATCATGTTGATGGTGAGCTTATACTTACCAGCCTTGGCTATCTTACCAGCCTTAGCCTCACCGTTGGTCAGCGTACCAGTCATGCTGTCGTCGCCGTCAACCTTAGGACCTACTACGCCGGCAGCCCAGATGTCGTCAGAGTCGATGTTCTTCTTAGGAATAATTTTCCAGTACTGGTCAGCCTTTGTTGTCTCGAAGCTTACGGTGAAGACCGGATCCTCATATACATCCTTGTCGCTGTGATTGAATGCCTTTGCGGCTTCTTTAGTCCAACCATTGTGATCTTTGGTTGTGAACATGTCGCCAACGAGGTAATAACCCTCTTCGATAACCGGAGCCTCAGGAACTGCCTTCACCTGGAACTTCTTTGATGTAGCCATCTTGATGGCTGTCGATCCATTGTTAACCCATGCATCAAGAGTAGCATCGATGTCGCGCTCTGTAGGACGCTTTCCCCACTTATCTACGATATAGCTTGTCAATTCAGCTGTTGCCATGTTACCATCAGCATCAATGTCGAATGACTGACCATCGAAATTAATCTTATAATTAGGTGTATAAGCAGCGTTGGAAGAAGTAGGAGCAACAATGCTCGCTACTTTTACCTTCTCTGTCTTAACGTTAGCCAAGTTGATGACATCAACTGGAGTTACGCTACCGTCGCCGAATGATACAGCTTCCTCCTGAGGATTTGACTGTGGGTTACCCCAATCTGTGTAGTCCTCGGTACAAGATACCATAGACATCAGCAGGGTCATTCCCAATAATATTTTCTTAATCATAATTGTCTATACTTTAAGTGATTTACAATTTAACGATGCTGAATGCACCTGTGATGTCGTTGAATGAGATGACATACTTACCTTCTGCCAAACCGATGTTATGACCATTAGCCTCGCACTTACCATACATGTTGATAGCGCCATCTGCTGCACCATATCCCCAGTTGGTATCCCTAGAACCAGCAATCTTGAACTTGAAGCTTACTGTCTGTCCGGCAGGAACTTCCATCACATAGTACCAAGCGTGGTTTTCAACGCCCTCAGTGTTGTAAGGAAGCATTGGAGTGTCGCTCGCGAAATCGTCTAATGAGGTTGCAATCTGGATAGTGCCATAATCCTTCACTGCACCCTCGTACTTCTCCATCTTGGCTGTATTGTTAGCAGTGTTGATTGTAATGGTGTAGTAACCGGCTTCAGCAGCAACGATATGACCACCGTCACCACCGCCATTACGATTTTCTATTGTGCCTTTTTTAGCGCTGATTTCGTTATTGAGTATGGCGTTCATACTGTAATCCCAGTTGAAGTCTGGAGGCAGAATCTTGAAACCAGCTCCGTCGCACTCGGCCTTGTCGTTGTAATCGCCAGTAAGGAAGTAGTTGGTGTATTCAATCTCACCAGCACCAGTCTTCTTGTCGTAAGCGAAGTTTGGCTTAAGGAACATAGGAAGTGCGTCTACTCCAATGTTCTTGTCGTTTGCCCACTTAGCGCCGAACATGTTACCTACAAGATACCACATTGTTGGAACAGCATCCTTCAGTTCAATATAGTAAGGCTTTACTTTGAGCTTTACTGAGTTTGAAGCGACAGGGTTCAGACGGCTTGTGCCCTCAAGGATGTAAGCGTTAACACGAACGTACATCTCCTGCTCGGCAGGAACGTCAGCTTCTGTCCATTTAAGTATCTTTACCAATGCCTTGTCCATTTCTTCAGCAGAGGCAGAGATATCACATTTCTGTGTAGTGTTGCTAAGAACAGCGTAGTCTGGCACCTTTTCGCCACTCTCGTCTGCAGCAGCTTCGTCGGTAGAAACTGTGAAGCTGTTGGTTGGAGATACCTGCACCTCGTAAGTTGCGTTGACAGGGGCATTTTCTGCTGTGTACTTAGGCTGTGACCATGTAAGGCCAAGTCCTGTGGAATGCTCCAAATCAATAGTCGCATTGGCATATTCTGGAGTATTCAACGTGAACTCCTTAGGCTGGATAAGCGTAGGGTTTGAGTCGTTGTCATCCGAACATGAAGCGAATAAGCTGATGATGCCGATAAGCAGAGCACCAATTATATATTTATTCTTCATATTGTGTTTTCTTTTATAATTCTATTATACTTTAGTTTTGAACCTCGTTGTATCCATCAATCTGTGTCAAGTTCTTGTTAGAACGAACCTCTGAAGATGGGAGAGGATATACATTATAGGTCTTGGTGAAGGTTGTACCATTAGTACTACCACCCTTAAGTTCCCATTTGTATGTAGCCTGAGTTCCACCAAACTGATTGAAACGAATCAAGTCGGTACGGCGCAGACCCTCGCAATAAAGCTCGCGAGAACGCTCGTCAAGAACATCGTTAAGAGTGTAAGAAGGACGTACGGCTGCGTGGGCACGATTGCGGAGAGCGTCGATATAACCCTTAGCCTTAGCCGAACCCTCGCCATTGATGTGCATCTCTGCCTCTGCTGCATTGAGGTAAGCCTCAGCTACACGGAAGAGGAAGAAGTCGATGTCGACATTTTTGCTGTCGTGAGGAGTACCACCATTAGAATAGTTGTTATTCCATTTTGGTGTTGCAATACCCTTGACGAATTTATCGTTAGCACCAATCTCCAAAGTACGATCGCCGTCACTGTTGCCTTTACCCCAAAGGATAGCACGGTCGTCAACGTTCATAGCACGGATTTCGGAAGCTGACTTGTTTACAACAACTTTTGGATCGGTGAAGAACTTCTCTACGAATTGTGGACGAACACGCATACCTGACCATGTGTTGGCAGTAGTGGCAGCATCCTTACCTGTAACAGTCTGCATCGTAGCATCCCAAAGAGCAGCTACATAGAACATAGAACCACCCCATCCCTGAGTCTTTTCTCCATCTTGCATCAATGGGAGAAGAGCCTCGCAGCTTGCACCATTTGAACCATTGTCGCCCATGAAGAGCAGGTCGTATGGCTTGTAGCCATTAGCCTTTGCCTCATTAGACATCTTGCTGTCATCGAAGAGCTTATAGTCTGAATTGATAACCTTCTCGGCATATTCGAGAGCCTTATCCCAATATTGATTGTTCTGACCATCGTTATTGAGGTATGTACCAGCATTGAGGTACAGACGGCTTAAGAGCAACCAGCATGTGCCTTTGTCAATGCGACCATAGTCTGGGTCGCTGTCAGTCTCAGGCTTTGCTGCCAGCAAGTCTGGCTCTGCTGCCAGCAATTCGTCCTTTACCCAGTTGAACAGGAATTCACGGCCCATCTGAAGAAGCTCTGCGCGAGTGTAGCTCTTGCCTTCCTCAAACTTTTCGTTGTAAGCGTGGGCCTGACGTGGTGTCTCTGCTGAAATCTTGTCAATGAATGTCGGGTCTCCGAAGAAGTCGAGCATCAAGAAATAGCTGTAGGCACGAAGTACACGTACCTCTGCATACTTAGTTTTATCCTCTTTGGCTGCGTCGAGGCTCAAGAAATGATTCTCGTAAGAGATGTTCGACATCAGACGATAGTAGAGGTTCTTCAGAGTAGCATTACCCGGATCTAACTTATTGTTGGCAACATCTACAATACCGCCATCCGACCACCAGCAGACAGCTTCGTCGGTAGGTACCTCGTTGAAGTTGAACAGGTTGCGTAGAAGGGTTGACTTACCATTGTCGTCGATAGTGAAATCGGCATTACCGTCATTACCCTCCATGATAAGACCAGCATAGCACTTGCTGTATAAGCCCATAATATTAGGATTGGCATCAACAGTAGGGTCAATGTTTCCCTTGTTCAAGTCATCCATGCAAGAGCTCAAGCTTGCTGAAAGCAGAAGAGCTGCTGCTGGGGCAATTATTTTGAATTTATTGAGTTTCATATCGAAATCTATTTTAAAATGTTAGAAGTTAAGGTTCAGACCGAGCAGGAATGTGCGGCAACGAGGATAGATGTTGTCGTCCTTACCTGATGTTACTTCAGGGTCGATACCTTTATACTTGGTGATAGTAAATACGTTAGAGCATGAGGCGTAGATACGGCCAGAGATGCCCTTGTAGTTGCCACCCTTCAGCAGATTGTTGAAGTTATAGCCCAGTGTGATGTTGTCGCACTTCAAGAAGCTACCATTCTGAACGAAGTAGTCGGTAAGAGGATAGTTGTATGAAGTCCAGCCCAAATTTACAATATCCTTTGTGCTGTTTTTGTAATATCCCTTAGCACTACAAATTTCTTTCGTATTTATTGCACCCTCAGCGTATCCATTGTAGAGATAGTTTCCGAAGCTTGCACGGAAATTACTGCCGAGATCCCAGTTCTTGTATGCAACCTTGAAGCTGAAACCGCCTGTCCAAGGAGCCACGATATTCTTATAGAAGTATCTGTCGTTCTCGTCAATTGTACCATCGCCATTACGATCTACGTAGCAACCCATGATTGGACGTCCGCTCTCATCGTAAACCTGCTGGTAAACCAAGAATGAGTTGGCTGGCTTTCCTACCTTATGATAGGTGATAGCCTGATCCTGACCTACCTTCATACCTGCCTCTATCATATCGCGACCACCAGCAAGTTCGGTAATCTCGTTCTTGTTGTAAGCAGCGTTGACGCTCAATTCTACAAACCAGTCCTTGGTCTGGATAGGGCGACCTGTGATAGCTACCTCAAAACCCTTGTTTTCCAATGTACCTGCATTCATCAAGAGCGCATTGTCAAAGTTCTGACCTGCAGCGATGGTTGTTGTGCTGAGCAAGTCGGTTGTCTTGCGGATATAACCATCAAGGTTGATGGTGAGTCTCTGGTCGAACATACCATAGTCGAGACCTACGTTCCATGTAGTAGTCGTCTCCCAAGTCAATTCGTCATTGTATGCCAATGGACGGTAGAGTGTTCCTGGGTTGTTGGCAATACCACCGATTGGATAGAGGAAGTGATTACTTGTACTCTTCTTATAGGTAGCGGTGTAGTACTCTCTACCTGTATCCTGCTGACCGGTCTTACCCCAACCAAGTCGGAGTTTCAAGTCGCTGATAGCATCAACATCTTTCAGGAATTTTTCGTCTTTGATACGCCATGCGAAGGCTGCTGATGGGAAGAAACCCCAACGGTGTCCGTCTGCAAAGCGGCTTGAACCATCATAACGGGCAGTGAATGTAAGGAGGTAACGATCCAACAGAGAATAGTTGGCACGTCCATACCAGCTCACGAGGTAAGTCTGTCCCTTCCAGTTGCTTGTATCGTAAGACTTCACAGTTCCTGCAAGAGGTTCGCCCTTGTCGTTCTTACCTTCGTTGGTAGAAGGATACATAGACTTGCTCCACTGGTCTCCCCAATATTTCATGTGGCTATACTCATAACCAGCCATGATGTCGAAATGGTTAGCCTTGTTGAAGTCCTTGGTATACTGAGCATAGGCAGTAGCTACAACGTTATACTTCTTCTCCTTATTTTCGCTGTTGCCACCATAGTAGAATCCGTATGTAGATTGTGGATTGTTGGTGTTGTACTCTCCACCAGTGCTATATTCTCCAGCTATGTTGGCGTGAAGATGAAGGTCTTCGAAACCATGTATCTTATAGTCTGCCTCTACATTACCCAAGAGAATATGCGCACTCTTGTAGAAATCGTAGTTTTCAACTTTTTCTACAGGGTTTGTTGGAGCATCGTCGTTGCGGTTATATGGGAATGTAGGGTCGTATGAAGTAGTAGGTAATGCCCACTGCCAATAGCCACCCCAGTTCTTGAATGTTTCGTCACTGCTCTTTACTGGGCGGGTAGGATCCATGTTGATAGCTGCACCTACTGCATCCTGTCCACCTGGATTTGTTTTTGAGTAAGAATACTTACCGTTGACATTAATGTTAAGGTGCTTGTCGAACAATGATGGATTGATGTTGAAACCGGCAGTAACTCGCTTATAGTCAGAACCCTTCAGGATACCTTCCTGGCCAGTGTAACCAACGCTGACACGATAAGGCATAGACCAAGAATTCTTACTGATTCCACCTGTCAAGCTGACATTATGCTCATGGCTGACAGCTGCACGGTAAATCTCGTCCTGCCAGTCGGTATCGTATGTGCCGGCAGAATAATCTGGAGTTCCATCTGCGTTGAACTTCTTCCAGCCTAAACCTTTGTAGGCAGAAGAATCTTCACCATAATAGTTCTTGATGAAGTCTGTATATTCGGAACCATTCATCACATCCATCTTCTTGGCAACAGTACTTACTGAAAGTGTACCATTGTAAGAAACCTGTGGCTTCTGACCGCTACGACCCTTCTTGGTTGTAATGATGATGACACCATTGGAACCACGGGAACCATAGATGGCTGTAGCAGAAGCATCTTTCAATACTGTGAAGCTCTCGATATCATTAGGGTTGACAAGAGACAGAGGGTTGTTAACACCCTTTGTATTATTGTTATCCATAGGCATACCATCGATAACAATCAATGGGTTGTTGCTCGCAGTAAGAGAAGCACCACCACGGATACGAATCTGTGCACCATCACCAGGAGCACCCGTTGATGAGTTGACATTTACACCGGCAATCTTACCCTGGATCATATCCTGTGCAGAAGTAATGATACCATGGTTTTTCTCATCAGGCTTGATCGCAGTAACAGAACCTGTCAAGTCGTTCTTTTTTGCTACACCATAACCGATGACTACGACTTCGTTCAAAGACTGCGAGTCATCCTGCAAGGTGATGTTCATGTTGTTGGCAGCCTTCACTGTCTGTGGAGTCAATCCCAGATAGGTGAAAGTAAGATTAGAACCTGGAGCTGCGTCAACAGAGAAGTTACCATCCATGTCGGTAATACCTACTGCCTTACCGTTCACTGTAATGGTAGCACCCATGATTGGCTCACCGGAAGCATCCTTCACGTGTCCCTTAATCGCATTAGTCTGCGCAAAGGAACTTGCTGTCAGAAGCAGACCACCTGCGAGGGTCAATGCTCTGAGAGGCAATTTAAATTTTACCTGCTTCATCATTTTGTCTGATTTTTAAGTTTATGTTTATATTTATTACTTTATTCTTAACGAATATCACGTTTTTAGTCTCTGGCCTTGTTTTGTTAAAATAGGTCGAGGTGTTGCGTTGCTTATTCTTTCTGGGTGCAAAATTAAGGTCTTTTTCAATACGATGTACTATTTTTTAGTTAATTCCGTTATTTCTTATGTGCAAACGTTTGCACCCGATTTGCTTGATATAAGTCAATGAAAATAGACTAACTTAACGGATATTTGTCTAATTTTGCAGCGTGAGGAAAGATATCATGAATGAGAATAATATTATAACAATGAAAGATATAGCTCGCAACCTGGGCGTTAGTATTGCCACGGTGAGCAGAGCATTGAAGGACAGCCCTAGAATCAGTGCTGCCCAGAAAGAACGTATACAGTCGTATGCGCGGGAACATAATTTCTATCCCAACGTCATCGGAGAGGCTTTGCGGCATAGTAAGGTGCAGCCGGTGAAGGTCATAGGGGTTATCATTCCTGAATTGGTACATTATTATTTTATGTCCGTTCTTTCGGGGATAGAGGAGGAAGCGAGAGCCAGAGGCTATCGTGTGATGGTGGCGCAGAGCAGGGAGCGATATGGCCGAGAGGTTGCCATCTGTGATGATTTCTATAAGAATAAGGTGTGCGGCATCATCGTTTCGCAGGCGAAGGATACCAAGCAGTATGCTCACTTCGAGAAGTTGATGAGCAATGGCGTGCCCCTTGTCTTCTTCGATAGAATATGTACGGGCGTCAACTGCTCCAGAGTGGTGGTTGATGACTACATGGGCGCCTTTACCGCCGTGACCCATCTCATTGATACAGGCTGCAAGAAGATAGCTTTCTATGGTTCGCCGATGAACATGGAGATTTCCAAGAACCGATATAATGGTTATCATGATGCCCTCGTAAAGCATGGGTTGGCGGAAAATCCTGACTGGGTGAGGATTTGTGACAACCGTGCACAGGCAGAGGCTATCACACCGGAAATCCTGGAGCAGGATGATGTGCCGGATGCTTTCTTTGCCATCAACGACGATACGGCAATAGGCATTCTCTATACCGCCAAGCGTATGGGATACGCTGTGCCAGATGATATCAGCATCTGTGGTTTTACCAATGGTGACCGTGCCAAGGCGAGTGATCCGATGCTTACCACTGTGGAACAGAGAGGTGTGGCTGTAGGAGAGGAAGCGGCAAATATCCTTATCGGTCAGGTGGAAGGCTCCATCCCGAAAGATGATGTAGAGAAAAGGGTAGTGAGAACCCGACTCGTGGTAAGAGGAACTACCAGATAACTTTGAACTTTGAGCTTTGAACATTGAACTTTGTAAATAGCTCTAATAACCTAATGTCCTTTGTGAATTTCAATGTTCAAAAATCAAAGTAAGAGTAATCATAAAGTTCAAAATTCAATGTTCAAAATTCAAAGTATAACAATATGACACAAAAACCTGATTTAAGTTTCTGGAAGCTCTGGAACCTGAGTTTCGGTTTCTTCGGGGTACAGATTGCCTACGCCCTCCAGAGCGCCAACATCTCCCGAATCTTTGCAACGTTGGGTGCTGACCCACACAACTTGAGTTATTTCTGGATTCTCCCTCCGTTGATGGGAATCCTTGTACAGCCTATCGTAGGAACACTGAGCGATAAGACCTGGTGCCGATTCGGTCGCCGTATTCCTTATCTCTTCTTGGGTGCCACCATCGCCGTCCTCGTGATGTGCCTGCTGCCGAATGCCGGTTCACTGGGCTTGACTGTGAGCGGAGCTATGCTCTTCGGCTTGATAGCCCTGATGTTCCTGGATACGAGCATCAACATGGCGATGCAGCCTTTCAAGATGCTGGTAGGCGATATGGTAAACGAGAAGCAGAAGGCGAAGGCTTACTCTATCCAGAGTTTCCTCTGCAATGCCGGCTCTGTGGCTGGATATATCTTCCCGTTTCTCTTTACCTTCCTGGGAATCAAGAATGTAGCTGAGCAGGGCGTGGTGCCGGATTCTGTTATCTGGTCGTTCTATGTGGGTGCTGCCATCCTCATTCTCTGCGTCATCTATACTACGATGAAGGTGAAAGAGTGGAATCCTCAGCAGTATGCGGAATATAATGAAGTGAAGAGTGAAGAACGAGGAGTGAAGAATTCTAATGCTGATGCTTCTGAAGATAAGGCTAATTGGTTCACTTTGCTGTGCAATGCTCCATCTACTTTCTGGAAGGTTGGACTGGTTCAGTTCTTCTGCTGGGCAGGCTTCCTTTATCTCTGGAACTATTCTACCGGTGCCATCGCCGAGACTGTTTGGAATACTACCGATCCTAAATCGGCTGAGTTCCAGGAGGCTGGCAACTGGGTAGGCATCCTCTTTGCAGTTCAGGCTGTAGGTAGTGTGCTTTGGGCTGTGGTTCTTCCTCAGTTCAAGAATACCAAGATGGCATACGCAGTCAGCTTGATTATTGGTGGTGTGGGCTTTGCTCTCATTCCATTCCTTCACGACCAGTACTTACAGTTTGTCCCATTCCTGATGATTGGTGCCGGTTGGGCAGCCATGCTGGCAATGCCTTTCACCTTCGTTACCAATGCCTTGCAGGGCTATGGTCACATGGGTGCTTATCTGGGCTTGTTCAATGGAACCATCTGTATTCCTCAGATTGTAGCAGCCATCTGTGGTGGTGGCATCTTGAGTCTGGTAGGTTCTCATCAGAGTGATATGATGATTGTGGCTGCTGTCTTGCTTATCTGTGGCGCTTTGTCGGTTAGTATCATCAAGGACCATCAGAAAGAGAATGCAAAAGAGTTAAAGAAATAAGTGTATAACTGAAACGAATGCAAACGTTTGTATTGTTTTTTCGGTTTGTTTGTGCAAATGGAAGTTGAATATAACGGATATTTTTCTTAATTTTGCACCGTAAATAATAACAAAATAACCTTTTTGGGTCTTATGATTATACATTTTCATATTTCGTATAAGACAATGTTCGGCGAGCAGATTGTCGTCAACATTCAGAAAGATAATGAGGAAGTGAAGTTTCCTCTGACCACGCTCGATGGTGAGTGCTGGTCGTATGATTGGTGTGTAGAACCTACTCAGCAGGCTTACACCTATTATTATAGTGTAGTACGTGAGGGCGTTGTTCTGAAGACAGAATGGCTTCAGGTGAAGCATCGTCTGGATATGACAGTGAAGAAGGCAGCGGAATATACGCTCTACGATCACTGGAAGGTGATACCTCAGGATTCCTACTTGTATAGTAGTGCCTTTACTGACTGCATCAACCACCAGGCTCCTCAGGAAATGAAGCCATGTAAATATGCTAAGACAGTCCGTGTCATCGTTCGTGCTCCTCAGTTGCGTGATGGTGAGCGTCTCGGATTGTTGGGTGCAGGTCAGGTATTGGGTAACTGGAATCTTCAGAACGTGGTACCAATGACTCAGCATATCTATAATGAATGGGCGGTAGATTTGGATGCTACCCAGTTGCAGAGTTCTCATTTGGAACTGAAGTTTGTGGCTGTTGACAAGAAGAAGTCACAGGTTCTTTGGGAGACAGGAATGAACCGTACCATCGACCTGCCGGAGATGAAGGCTGGAGATGTCGTAGTCTATGATTTAGACCAGGCATACTTCGCCCTTTACAACCGCAAGCTTGCCGGAACTCAGGTGCCAGTATTCTCCTTGCGCAGCGAGAAGAGTGCCGGAGTGGGCGATTTCGGTGATCTCAAGACTATGATTGATCTCGTGGCATCTACCGGTCAGAAAGTTCTTCAACTTCTGCCAATCAATGATACCACCATCACCCATACCTGGACGGACAGTTATCCATATAGTTGCATCAGCGTCTTCGCCATCCATCCGATGTATGCCGATCTTCAAGCACTTCCAGAGTTGAAGGATGCCAAGGCTCGTGCTGCGGCAGAGAAGAAACGTGAACAGCTGAACAGCTTGTCTCAGATAGATTATGAACAGGTAAATGATTTCAAGATCAATTACTTGCACCAGATATTCGAACAGGAAGGTAAAAAGATAATGTCGGGAGCCGATTTCAAGGCTTTCATTCTGGAAACACAACAGTGGCTCGTGCCTTACGCACAGTATTCTTACCTGCGCGACAAGAATGGTACTGCCGACTTCACTCAGTGGCCAGACCATAATGTCTGGGATGAGGCTGAGCGCAAGGATTTGACCAACCCTGAAACCGAGGCGTACAAGAACGTTGGATTCTTCTACTTCGTGCAGTTCATTCTGAATAAGCAGATGCAGGAGGCACACGAGCATGCCAAGGCTAAGGGGGTCATCCTGAAGGGTGATATTCCTATCGGTGTGCATCGTCACAGTTGTGATGTCTGGATGGAGCCTAAGTACTTCAACATGAACGGTCAGGCAGGTGCTCCACCGGATGACTTCTCTGTGAACGGTCAGAACTGGGGATTCCCTACTTATAACTGGGATGAGATGCTGAAGGACGGATGTCAGTGGTGGACCCGCCGCTTCCAGAATATGTCTAAGTATTTTGATGCTTACCGCATCGACCACGTGCTCGGCTTCTTCCGTATCTGGGAAATTCCGGTAGATAGTGTGCATGGTTTGCTCGGACAGTTTGCTCCAGCTCTCGGTATGACCCGTGAGGAGATTCAGGGCTATGGCTTGAACTTCCAGGAGGACCGCTTCCTCCGTCCGTTCATCACCGACTGGATATTGGACCGTATGTTCCATGAGCGTGCTGACGAGGTGAAGGAGAAATATCTCGACCGTCTCGACGATGAGCGTTATCAGATGAAGCCTGAGGTAGATACCCAGCGCAAGGTGGAGGCTCTCTTTGCTGGTGTTACTGATGAAAAGGAAATCTGGTTGCGTGATGGCTTGTATGCCCTGATCAGCGACGTGCTCTTCGTTCGCGACCGCAAGAACCCTGAACTCTTCCATCCACGTATCTCGGCACAGCTCGACTTTATCTACGAGTCGCTCTATGATGTTGACAAGGCAGCATTCAACCGCCTTTACAACGACTACTTCTATCGCCGCAACAACCAGTTCTGGTATGGCGAGGCGATGAAGAAGTTGCCTAAGCTTGTTCAGGCTACCCGCATGCTGGTTTGTGCCGAAGACCTGGGTATGGTACCTGATTGCGTGCCATGGGTAATGAACGAATTGAAGATATTGAGCTTGGAGCTCCAGAGCATGCCAAAGGATCCAACGGTTAAGTTCGGTCATCTGAGCCGCAACCCATACCGCTCAGTCTGCACCATCACCAGCCATGATATGCCAACCTTGCGTATGTGGTGGGACGAGAATATCTCCCGCACTCAGGAGTATTACAACACGATGCTCTATCGTGAGGGACCTGCTCCTCATCCGCTTCCAGGTTGGTTGGCAAGAGACATCATCGCCCGCCATCTCACCTCTCCATCCATGCTCTGCATATTGAGCGTTCAGGATTGGCTTGCCATCGATGAAAAACTCCGTCTGCCAGATGCCGATGCCGAGCGTATCAATATTCCTGCCAATCCAAAGCATTACTGGCGTTATCGCATGCACATCAGCTTGGAGAAGTTGGCTGCCAGCAAGGATTTCATGGCAAATCTGACAGAGCTAGTAGCTCAAGGTGGAAGAAACTAAGGTATTACAATAGTAAAAGAATCATGCAAAGGCGTGCAAACGTTTGCACCCTGATGTACAGAAAAATACCCTCCCAATTAGCGGAGGGTATTTTTGTTTTTTGTATCTTTGCACTGTCTTAAGAATAAATTGATTATGATTAAGGAGAACTAGCAAGAAAACAAAAAAACAAGAATAAGCAATAACTGAACAGTATGAAGAAACTGAATGTATTAGTAATGGGTCTCTTGCTCCCTATGTTGGCAGTAGCCCAGACCGTTAAGTCGCCTAACGGCAACGTCTCAGTGACTTTCTCTTTGACCGAAAAGGGACAGCCTACCTATGAGATGAGCTATAAGGGAAAGACTGTATGTAAGCCATCCCACTTAGGATTGGAGTTGGCGAAGGATAAGCATGCTTCTAAGGGAATGGAGGAAACCAGTCTGATGGATGGTTTTACAGAAACAGGCAGCAAGACATCGACCTTCGATGAAACCTGGAAGCCTGTATGGGGCGAGACTGCCACCATCCGCAACCATTACAACGAGATGGAGGTAAACCTGAACCAGGCTTCCTCTAAGCGCAACATCACCATCCGCTTCCGTGTATATGATTATGGTATGGGCTTGCGCTATGAGTTCCCTCAGCAGGAAAGCCTTAACTATTTCGTCATTCAGGAGGAGCATACCCAGTTTGCCATGGCAGGCAATCATACTGCCTATTGGATTCCGGGCGATTACGACACCCAGGAGTATGACTACAACATTACTCCATTGACCGGCATCCGTCCTGTCATTGCGAAGAATCGCGAATCTTACAAGAGCAATTCATCTACCACCGTCTTCTCGGATACCGGTGTGCAGACCTCTCTGCAGATGAAGACCCAGGATGGACTCTATATCAATATCCACGAGGCTGCCTGCCTGGATTATCCAACCATGCACCTCAATCTGGATGAGAAGACATTGACATTCGAGTCTTGGTTGACTCCTGATGCTGTAGGCAGAAAGGGATTCATCCAGACTCCATTCAATACTCCTTGGCGTACCGTAATGGTGAGCGATGATGCCCGTGATATGCTTTCATGCAAGTTGACCTTGAATCTCAACGAGCCATGCAAGATTAAGGATACTTCATGGATTCATCCTACCAAGTACTGCGGTGTATGGTGGAATATGATTGTTGGCACCAAGACCTGGAGCTATACCAACGATTTGCCATCTGTTCGCCTCGGTGTAACTGATTACAGCAAGTGCAAGCCTAATGGCACTCATGGCGCAACCAACGAGGAAGTAAAGCGCTATATCGACTTTGCCGCCAAGAACGGTTTGCAGGAGGTGCTGGTAGAAGGCTGGAACGAAGGATGGGAAGACTGGTTCGGTCATCAGAAGCTCGATGTCTTCGATTTCGTGACTCCATATCCTGACTTCGATATCAAGATGCTCAACGACTATGCACACTCTAAAGGTGTGAAGCTGATGATGCACCACGAGACCTCTTCTGCAGCTCTCAACTACGAGCGTCACCTGGAGGATGCCTTCAACCTGATGAATAAATATGGCTATGATGCCGTGAAGACAGGTTATGTGGGCGATATCATCCCAAGAGGTGAGTATCACTACAGCCAGTTGATGAACAATCACTACCAGCGTGTCATCGAAACAGCTGCCAAGCATCATATCATGGTAAATGCCCACGAGGCAACCCGTCCTACTGGTATCTGCCGCACCTGGCCTAACCTGGTGGGTAACGAGAGTGCCCGTGGTACAGAGTACGAGGCATTTGGCGGCAGCAAGCCTTATCACACCGTGATGTTGCCATTCACCCGTCTGCAGGGTGGTCCGATGGATTATACCCCTGGTATCTTCGAGACCAAGCTTTCAGAGTGGAGCAACAATCAGAGCTATGTTCATACCACTCTCTGTGGTCAGCTTTCGCTCTATCTCGTGATGTACAGTCCTTTGCAGATGGCAGCTGATCTTCCGGAGCATTACGAGAAGTATGACGATGCCTTCCAGTTCATCCGCGACGTAGCTTGCGACTGGGACGACTCCAAGTACCTGGAGGCAGAGCCAGCTAAGTATATCACCGTAGCCCGCAAGGCAAAGGGCACTGACAACTGGTTTGTTGGTGGCAAGACCGATGCAGCCCGTACATCTGTAGTAAAGCTCGACTTCCTCGATAAGGGTAAGAAGTATGCTTGCGCCATCTATCAGGACGGCAAGAATGCCGATTACGAGAAGAATCCTAAATCTTACCAGATCATCCACAAGACTGTGAAGAAGGGTGATGTCTTGAAGATTAAAGAAGCACGTGGTGGTGGTTTCGCCATCTCATTGCTCGCTAAATAATGATTAGAAACATAGAAAAGTAGAAGTTTAGGGAAGATTCTGATTTCTTTCCTAAACTCCTTTTCTGTTCAATTATGACAACTACCAATTTTATAATAAGAATGAAAATCCAGAAACTAATAATTGCAGCATTGACAGCATCGATTTTACCTACTTCATTGAGTGCTCAGCAGACATTCAATGAGATGATGTATTCCAAGGAGAAAACCATGTTCGTTCTCAATGCCCCAACAGCAGACAAGTCTTCTGTTACCATCCGTCTCTATAAGAACGGACAGGGCGGTAAGGCTTACAAGACGCTGAAGATGAAGAAAATGGGCGATGAACGATGGGGGGCTACCGTGAAGGGCGACCTGAAGGGTAAGTTCTATACCTTCGATATCGGTAAGGGAGAAACGCCGGGAACCTTCGCCAAGGCAGTTGGCGTCAACGGAAACCGTGGCGCCATCGTTGATTTGTATGATACCGACCCTGTGGGATGGGACAAGGATGTGCGTCCTGCCATCCAATCGCCAGCCGACCTCGTCATCTACGAGCTCCACGTACGTGATTTCTCTATTTCTCCTACATCGGGTTTGAAGTATCAGGGCAAGTATCTCGCCCTTACCGAACCTAAGGCTATCGAATATCTCAAGAACCTCGGCATCAATGCCATTCATTTCCAGCCGGTATTCGATTACGCATCAGTAGATGAAACCAAGCTTGATAAGCCTCAGTTCAACTGGGGTTACGATCCCAAGAATTATAATGTGCCGGAAGGTAGCTATAGCACCGACCCTTATGCTCCGGGAACCCGCATCAAGGAGTTCAAGGAGATGGTGATGGCACTTCACAAGGCTGGCATCCGAGTGATTTTCGATGCCGTGTATAATCACACCTTCGATATCAATGGCAGCAACTTCCAGCGTACTTATCCTGATTATTATTATCGCAAGACCAAGGAGGGTAAGTATAGTGATGGTTCCGGCTGCGGCAATGAGACAGCTTCTGAAAAGCCTTTGATGCGCCAGTTTATGCTCGAGAGCGTGAAGTATTGGATAGATGAATATCATATCGACGGTTTCCGTTTTGACCTGATGGGTGTGCATGATATCGAGACCATGCAGGCTGTCCGTGAGATGGTGAACCGCATCGATCCTAGCATCTATATCTATGGTGAGGGATGGAGCGCAGGCAGCTGTGCTTATCCTACGGAGAAACTTGCCATGAAGGCGAATACCCACCAGCTCAATGGTATCGGTGCCTTCAGCGATGATATGCGTGATGCACTCCGTGGTCCTTTCTCTGAAGACCATAAGGGTGCGCTCCTGGCTGGTCTTCCTGGCGAGGAGGAGAGTCTGAAGTTCGGTATTGTGGGTGGCATTGCTCATCCGCAGGTGGATATGACCAAGGTGAATTATGACAAGAAGCCTTGGACCAACAATCCTACCGAGCAGATCAGTTATGTAAGCTGCCACGACGATATGTGTCTGGTAGATAGATTGAAGGCAAGCATCCCATCCCTGACGGATAAGAATATCCCGGAAGAGATGCGTACTGCCGAGTTGCTCCGCATCGACCAGCTCGCCCAGACCTGTGTGTTCACTTCGCAGGGTGTACCTTTCATCCTTGCCGGTGAGGAGATGCTCCGCGACAAGAAGGGAGTTCACAACAGTTTCAATTCTCCTGACAGCATCAACCAGTTTACCTGGACCAATCTGCAGAAGTATCCACAGGCGTTCGCCTTCTATAAGAATCTGATTCAGCTCCGTAAGAACCATCCAGCCTTCCGCCTTTCTACAGGCGATAAGGTGCGTCAGCATCTGGTGTTCCTGCCTAGTCAGGATGCCAATGGCAACAAGCAGACTTGCCTCGTAGGTTTCCAGCTCAAGAACCTGGAGGGCATCGATGCCTGGAAGCATATCGTAGTCATCTATAATTTCAACAAGCAGACTAAGAAGATGCAGATTCCTGAAGGCAACTATACCGTGGCTTGCTGCAACGGAGTCATCAACGAGGAAGGCCTGGGCTTTATCTCCGGCAAGGAAGTAGAGGTCGCCCCTCAGTCTGCCTTGATTCTTTATCAGAAATAGTCTATATATAATTAAGGTGTAGAAATAGTCTATATATATAATAAGGTGTAAATTATGAAAAAGTTAATAGCTTCATTAGTGCTTATGGGTAGCGCAATAAGTATGAATGCAGCGGTCAACGTGAACCGCATTGAACCTACCGACTGGTATGTGGGCATGAAAGATGCTTCGCTCCAGCTGATGGTGTATGGCAAGGATATCAAGAATGCCGATGTAACGGTAGACTATCCGGGTGTGAAGGTAGACAGCATCGCCCGCCTTGATTCTCCTAACTATCTCCTTGTTTATCTCAATCTCGATGGTGCTAAGGCAGGAGAGATGACGCTCAATTTCAAACAGGGCAAGCAGTCGAAAAAGGTGAAGTATGTGTTGAAGAACCGCGAGATGGCGGGTGACAAGCGCATCGGTTTCTCTAACGAGGATGTGCTCTACATGCTGATGCCCGACCGTTTTGCCAATGGCAATCTGAAGAACGATGCATTCAAGAACATGCGTGACAAGACCTGCGACCGCACGGCGCCAAGTCTTCGTCATGGTGGCGACCTGGAGGGAATCCGCCAGCATCTGGATTATTTCAACCAGTTGGGCGTAACCGCCCTGTGGTTTACTCCGGTTTTGGAGAATGACAGTCCTAATGATGGTAAGAACAGTACCTATCATGGTTATGCTACCACCAACTACTATCGTGTAGATCCACGCTTCGGAACCAACGAGGAGTACAAGCAGCTTACTGCTGAGGCTCACAAGAAGGGATTGAAGGTGGTGATGGATATGATTTTCAACCATTGCGGTTTCGATCATCCTTGGGTAGCCGATATGCCATCAAAGGATTGGTTCAATGCTCCGGAATGGCTTGCTCCGGAAAATCAGACACCGGAGCATCAGAAGAAGATAGGAACCGTGGATGGTGCTGCCAAGGTGAACGACAAGTATCTGCAAACCAGTTATAAGTTGACTCCTGTGCTCGACCCATACGCCAGCAAGGTAGATCTTACTGAAACCGTGGATGGATGGTTTGTGCCAAGTATGCCAGACTTGAACCAGCGCAATCCGCACGTCATCAAATATCTCATTCAGAACAGTGAGTGGTGGATAGAGACCGTGGGCATCGACGGCATCCGCATGGATACCTATCCATACGCCGACCGTGATGCGATGGCTCACTGGATGAAGGTGCTGGGCGAGGAATATCCTCACTTCAATACCGTGGGCGAGACTTGGGTAACCGAGCCTGCCTATACCGCCGCATGGCAGAAGGACAGCAAACTGTCAGAGAAGAACAGCTATCTGCCTACCGTGATGGATTTCGCCTTCTTCGACCGCATCAACAGTGCGAAGAACGAGGAAACTGATGATTGGTGGAACGGCATGAACCGACTCTATAATGTATTCTGCTACGATTATCTCTATCCGAACCCAAAGAGCGTGATGGCATTCATAGAGAACCACGATACCGACCGTTTCCTGGGTGAAGGTAAGGATACCCTGGCTTTGAAGCAGGCGCTGGCACTTCTCCTCACCGTTAACCGCACTCCACAGCTCTATTACGGAACAGAGGTATTGATGAATGGTACCAAGAGCGTAACCGATGGCAACGTGCGCAAGGATTTCCCAGGCGGTTGGGCTGGTGACAAGCACAATGCCTTTACAGCAGAGGGTAGAACACAGGCAGAGAACCAGATGTTCAACTGGCTCAGCAATCTGTTGCATTGGCGTCAGGGAAATGAAGTGATTACCAAGGGCAAGCAGACCCAGTTCTGTCCTCAGAAGGGTGTGTATGTCATCGCCCGCCAGTACAACGGAAAGAGCGTGATGACCATTATCAATGGCAAGAAGGAAGCCAACGAACTGAATGTTTCCCGCTATGCTGAGATTATCGGTTCTCATGACAAGGCTACGGATGTTACA
>ULQB01034816.1_pt1 | contig 19822 bp, 12 predicted proteins | sample 1954041 | NCBI WGS metagenome assembly ULQB01 (sample SAMEA4835644, study PRJEB28245) | human gut metagenome | biome: gut microbiome; material: fecal sample | place: Denmark | collected 2008 | reverse complement strand
GGCCAGAATCTGCTTGCGGTCGGGTGAATACAGGGGTTGTCCGCCGCTTTGGGGATCGACGATGGACAGGCGTTCGTGCGCCAGGATGGCCGAGCCTCCGCAGTAGATGCCGCTCCAGTCGGGACCGCGGTGGCGGATGCGTTTGGCCATGGTGAGGGCTTTTTGCCTCAGTTCAGGTGTCTGTTGTTTGATATTGAAGATACAGGCTATTCCACACATAATGTTTTGATGTTTTTTTGAGGGGTTTGTTATACATTTCAATGAGTCAGCATCCGGTCGATGTCGGCGGCGGCACGACGGCCGGCGGCGATGCACTTCACCACGAGGCTGGGGCCTGTGGCTGCGTCGCCCGCTACGACGGCATTCTTCGGCAGCTGGGGCAACTGGGGCTTCAGGAAGCCCATGGCCAGCAGCACGAGGTCGGCTTTGATGACTTCTTTCTTTCCGGTAGGCTTCATGATGGGGCGTCCGCCGTCGGGAGCGGGCAGCCATTCCACTTCTTCCACCTCTACGCCGGTGACGCGGCCGTTTTTGCCGATGAATTTGTTGGAGTTCAGGCTCCAGCGGCGTGTGCATCCTTCTTCGTGGCTGGAACTGGTTTTCAGCACGAGGGGCCATTGCGGCCAGGGAGTGGCGGGGTTGTAGCCTACGGGCGGTTTGGGCATGATTTCAATCTGCGTGACGCTCAAGGCACCCTGGCGGTGCGAGGTGCCGATGCAGTCGCTGCCCGTGTCGCCGCCGCCGATCACCAGCACGTGCTTGCCCTGGGCGGTGATGCGTTCCTTCGCGTCGAAGGTCTGTCCCGCCAGTACGCGGTTCTGCTGTCCCAGCATCTCCATGGCGAAGTGGATGCCTGCCAGGTCGCGTCCGGGGATGGGCAGGTCGCGTGCCTGCGGTGTGCCGGTGCAGACGGCGTAGGCATCGTATCCGTCGGGCAGATTGGCCAGGTCGACGGTCGTATTGGGCTGGAACTTCACGCCTTCGGCCTCCATGATGCGCAGGCGGCGGTCGATGATGTTCTTGCCCAGCTTGAAGTTCGGTATGCCGTAGCGCATCAGGCCTCCTATGCTTTCGTCGCGTTCGAAGACGGTCACATCGTAGCCCCGGCGGTTCAGCTGGTTGGCGGCGGCCAGTCCGCCAGGTCCCGATCCGATGACGGCAACGCGGTGTCCGTTGCGGGCATAGTGCTGCGGCTGGACGTAGCCTTCGCGGAAGGCGGCTTCGATGACGGCGGCCTCGTCTTCACGGATGGTGACGGGGGCGTCTAACGCGAGTTTCAGCACGCACGACTTCTCGCACAGGGCCGGGCAGATGCGTCCCGTAAATTCGGGGAAGTCGTTCGTGCGGCTCAGGATGTAGTAGGCCTTCTCCCATTCGCCCTTGTACAGGGCGTCCTGGAACTCGGGCGGGCGGTTGCCCAGCGGGCAGGCCCAGTGGCAGAACGGCACGCCGCAGTCCATGCAGCGGCTGGCCTGCAGCTTGCGTTCGCTGGTGTTGAGCGTCTGCTCCACCTCGCTATAATCGTTTATACGTTCGTGTATCGGTCTGTATCCCGCTTCCTGGCGCGGGATGGTGAGAAATGCTTTCGGGTTTCCCATATGATAATTGATAATTAAGAATTGAGAATTGAAAATTCAGGAGTGAAGGAGTCAAGAAGTGAAGCCAATAGCTCTGCGTGATGATTTGTCTTATGGTCAACCGAACTGTCGGCTTGACTCCTTAACTTCTTTATCTCCTTAACTTTTGTTTTTAATAGTCTCTCTGTACCTCCGCAATCTTCTGTTGCAGTTTGCGCATCTGTTCTTCGGCCAGCACCTTCTTGTACTCGATGGGGGTTACCTGGATGAACTCTTCGACGTAGCGTGGCCAGTTGTCGAGCATGGTGCGTGCCAGTGCCGATCCCGTGTAGAGGTAGTGCTGGCGGATAAGTTCGTGCAGCTCCTTGCGCGAAGTGGCGTCCTCGAGCAGCGACAGTTCCACCATGTCCATGTTGCAGAAGTAGTCGAATGTGCCGCGGGGGTCCCACACGTAAGCCACGCCGCCGCTCATGCCGGCAGCAAAGTTGCGGCCCGTCTGGCCCAGTACGACGACACGTCCGCCGGTCATGTACTCGCAGCAGTGGTCGCCCACACCCTCGACGACGGCAATGGCGCCCGAGTTACGCACGGCAAAGCGTTCGCCCGCCCGTCCGTTGATGTAGACCTCGCCGCTGGTGGCACCGTAGAGCAGGGTGTTGCCCACGATGGTATTCTGTTCGGCGGCAAAGTTGCTGCGTACGGGCGGTTGTACGGCGATGTGTCCGCCGCTCAGTCCCTTGCCCAGGTAGTCGTTGGCCTCGCCCTCCAGCTTGAAGCTGATGCCGTGGGCCAGAAAGGCGCCGAAGCTCTGTCCGGCCGAGCCTTTGAACTTCACGCTGATGGTACCGTCAGGCAGGCCGTCGTTGCCATACTTTGCAGCTACGGCTCCCGAGAGCATGGCGCCCACGGCGCGGTCGGTATTGCCGATGGCATATTCCAGCGACACTTCGTGGCGGTCGGTCAGGGCGGGAGCGGCGGCCTTCAGCATTTCCACGTCTTTCACGTGCTCAATGTCGTGCTGCTGCTGGGTGCAGTGGTGCAGGGCGGCGCCGTTCTCCACGCGGTGGAGCATGCGTCCGAAGTCCAGCAGGCTGGCCTTGCTGCCTGCCACTGCCTGCCGGAGTTCGATGAGGTCGGTGCGGCCCACGATGTCATTCAGACTCTTGAAGCCCATCTCGGCCAGATATTCGCGTACCTCCTGGGCCAGGAAGCGGAAGTAGTTCACTACATATTTATAATGTCCGCGGAAGTGTTCGCGCAGGCGCGGGTCTTGCGTGGCCACGCCCACGGGACACGTGTTGGAGTGACACTTGCGCATCATCACGCAGCCCAGTACGATGAGGGCCGTGGTACCGAAGGCAAATTCTTCGGCGCCCAGCAGGGCCATGCTGATGATGTCGCGTCCCGTTTTCAGCTGTCCGTCGGTCTGCAGGCGTACCTGTCCGCGCAGGCCGTTCAGCACCAGCGTCTGCTGCGTTTCGCTCAGGCCTATCTCAGGCGGGATGCCCGCATAGCGGATGGACGAGGCCGGCGATGCGCCGGTACCGCCCTCGGCTCCGGAGATGACGATGAGGTCGGCTTTCGCCTTGGCCACGCCGGCAGCGATGGTTCCCACACCGCTCTCGGCCACGAGCTTCACGCTGATGGCGGCATGCGGGTTCACGTTCTTCAGGTCGAAGATGAGCTGTGCCAGGTCTTCGATGGAGTAGATGTCGTGGTGGGGCGGGGGTGAGATGAGCGAGATGCCGGGGATGGAGTGGCGCGTGCGGGCGATGACCTCGTCCACCTTGAAGCCCGGCAGCTGTCCGCCTTCGCCCGGCTTGGCTCCCTGTGCCACCTTGATCTGTATTTCCTCGGCGTTCACCAGGTATTCCGCCGTCACGCCGAAGCGGCCCGAAGCCACCTGCTTCGTCTTGCTCGACAGGCTGATGCCGTCCACCTTTTCATGGAAGCGGATGCTGTCTTCGCCGCCTTCGCCCGTGTTGCTGCGTGCGCCCAGCTCGTTCATGGCCAGTGCCAGTGCCTCGTGGGCCTCCTTGCTGATTGCACCGAACGAGATGGCTCCCGTCACGAAGTGCTTCACGATGCTTTCCACCGGTTCTACCTGTTCGATGTCGATCGGGTTGCGGCGGAAGCCGAAGAAGTCGCGCAGGAAGAGGGGAGCCTCCTTCTCGTCCACCGTGCGGGTGAATTCCTTGAACTTCGCGTAGCTGCCCAGGCGTGTGGCCAGTTGCAGGCGGCTGATGGTATCGGGGTTCCACGCATGGCGTTCGCCGTCCCTGCGGTAGGACATCTGTCCGATGTAGGGCAGCAGCGGGTCCATTTGTGCCGGGACGAAGCCGTTGTCGTGGAAGGTGATGTAGTCCTTGGCGATTTCTTCCAGCCGGATGCCGCCGACGGTCGACGCCTCCGTTCCGAAGTAGCTCTTGAGCAGTTCCTCGCTCAGTCCTACGGCCTCGAATATCTTTGCGCCGCGGTACGAGCGGATGGTGCTGATACCCATCTTGCTGATAATCTTGTAAAGTCCCTTGCAGATGGCTTTGATGTAGTTCTTCTCGGCCGTTTCGTAGTTCATCTGCACTTCCCCTTTCTTTACCAGGTCGTCCAGCACGGCATAGGCCATGTAGGGACAGATGGCGCTGGCGCCGTAGCCCAGCAGCAGGGCGGCGTGCATCACTTCGCGTATCTCGCCGCTCTCTACGATGAGGGCCGTCTGTACACGCTTCTGTACGCTGATGAGGTGATGGTGCACCGCGCTGATGGCCAGCAGCGACGGGATGGCGGCCTGCCGGGCGTCAATGCCGCGGTCGGACAGGATGATGTAGTTGGCTCCGTCGGTCACGGCCTGCTCGGCTTCCTTGCACAGCTGCTCCAGGGCCTCCTGCAAGCCCGCCTTGCCGCGTGACGCTTCGAAGAGCATCGGCAGCTTCACCGTGTTGAATCCCTTGTAGCGGATGTTGCACAGGATGTCCAGCTGGGTGTTGGTCAGTATCGGGTGGGGCAGGCGCACCATCTTGCAGTGCGTTTCGTTGGGCAGCAGGATGTTCATGCCCACGGCGCCGATGTACTCGGTGAGCGACATCACCAGTTCCTCGCGGATGGGGTCGATGGCCGGGTTGGTCACCTGCGCAAACTGCTGGCGGAAGTAGTTGAACAGCAGTTGCGGCTGGTCGCTCAGCACCGCCAGCGGGGTGTCGTTGCCCATCGAGGCGGTAGGCTCGGCCCCGTTGCTGCACATGGGCATCAGGATGCGCTCCACGTCCTCGCGGGTATAGCCGAAGGCGCGCAGGCGGCGGTCGTAGTCGTCCACCGTGTTGGCCACCTTGCGTCCGCTCTTCAGGGCATCCAGTTCGATGCGGTTGGCCGACAGCCATTGGCGGTAGGGCTTGGCGGCGGCCAGCTGTTCCTTCAGCTCGCCGTCGTAGTAGATGCGCCCTTCCTCGGTGTCCACCATCAGGATCTTGCCGGGCTGCAGCCGTCCCTTTTCCTTTATTTTCTCTGCTTCAAAGCTGATGACGCCCGCTTCGCTGGCCACGACCATCATGCCGTCGTGCGTGATGAGGTAGCGGGCCGGGCGCAGGCCGTTGCGGTCCAGCATGCCGCCCGCATAGCGGCCGTCGCTGAAGAGCAGGGCGGCCGGGCCGTCCCAGGGCTCCATCAGGATGGAGTGGTATTCGTAGAAAGCCTTCAGGTCTTCGCTGATGGGATTCTTGTCGTTGAACGATTCGGGCACGAGCATGGCCATGGCGTGCGGCAGGCTCAGGCCGGACATGACGAAGAATTCCAGCACGTTGTCCAGCGAGGCGGAGTCGCTCATGTTGGGCTGGATGATGGGGCGGATGTCCTTCACGTTGCCCAGTGTCGGGGTGGAGAGGACGCTTTCGCGGGCCTCCATCCAGCCCCGGTTGCCGCGGATGGTGTTGATTTCGCCGTTGTGGGCCAGCAGGCGGAACGGCTGTGCCAGGCTCCACGTGGGGAAAGTGTTCGTGCTGAAGCGCGAATGGACGATGGCCAGGCCGCTGGTGAAGTAGGGTTGCGTCAGGTCGCTGAAGTAGGCCCTCACCTGGGTGGACGACAGCATACCTTTATATATAATGGTGCGGCTCGAAAGCGACACGATGTAGAAGTCCTTGTGGTGTACGCGCTGCTCTATCTTCTTGCGGATGATGTAGAGCGTGCGTTCCAGGTTCTCCGTGTGTCCGGCACCGGTAATGAACACCTGCTTGATGTCCGGCTCCGTCTCGCGGGCGCTTTGCCCCAGGATGTCCGAGTTGACGGGCACGGCGCGGAGGTGCATCAGCGTGAGTCCTTCGCGCTCCACCTCTTCTATAATGATGCTCAGGATGTGTTCCTGTTCCTTGGGGTCTTTGGGCAGGAAGATGAGCCCCGTGCCGTATTTGCCTTTTTCGGGTACCGGGATGCCTTGCAGCAGGATGAATTCATGCGGTATCTGTACCATGATGCCGGCTCCGTCGCCGGTCTTGTTGTCGGCCCCTTCGGCTCCGCGGTGCTTCATGTTCTCCAGCACTCGCAGGGCAGAGTCCACCAGTTCGTGCGATTTGCCTCCGTGCAGGTTTACTATCATGCCCACGCCGCAGGCGTCGTGTTCGTTGGCCGCATCGTACAATCCGCATTGTCGGTAGCCTGTGTTCCTCTCAGTCTCTCTTTTTGCTCTGTTCAAATGCTCTTGATTCTTCATTGTTGCTTTCGTATTTATGTTTTTGTATGCTATATTGTGTCATTATGCGTGCAAATATAGCTATAATTCTTTCTATTTGCGTTTATTGCGCAGGCTTTTGTTGCCCTGCTTTTATCTATATCTGCCGTATAGTTTGCATTTGTAATGTTTGCGCCCTGTTTTTCTTTCAGTTCTTAATATATCGTTCATTATATGTTTCATATTGTAATATTCATTGTGTTGCTGAAATAAAATATGGATGAACTATTGTTTTGTATATTCTTTCTTTGCGTGATATTCTGATAAATAAATTGTATAAAAACAAAGCAAAAAGAATTGGAAAATCGTATCTTTGCATCGGAATTTCGGAAAAGAATAACAGAACAATCCAGATAGCGATATGGAACCATTAAAACATGAATGCGGTGTGGCGATGATACGCCTGCTCAAGCCGCTCGACTATTATCAGAAAAAGTATGGCACGTGGATGTACGGGCTCAACAAGCTCTATTTGTTGATGGAAAAGCAGCACAACCGCGGACAGGAAGGGGCCGGGCTGGCCTGCGTCAAGCTGGCGGCCAATCCCGGCGAGGAATACATGTTCCGCGAACGGGCCCTGGGCTCGGGAGCCATTACCGAAATCTTTTCCACCGTGCAGAGCCACTTCAAGGACCTGACGCCCGAGCAGCTGGCCGATGCCGACTATGCTGAGAAATACCTTCCTTTTGCCGGTGAAGTCTATATGGGCCACCTGCGCTACTCCACTACCGGCAAGTCCGGCCTGACGTATGTACACCCCTTCCTGCGCCGCAACAACTGGCGGGCCAAGAACCTGGCTCTCTGCGGTAATTTCAATCTGACCAACGTGGACGAAATATTTGCCCGCATCACCGCCATGGGGCAACATCCCCGCAAGTATGCCGATACCTATATCATGCTCGAGCAGGTGGGCCACCGTCTGGACCGCGAGGTGGAACGCCTCTTCAACCTGGCCGAGGCCGAAGGATTGACGGGCATGGACATCACTCATTATATCGAAGAACATGTCGATTTGGCCAACGTGCTGCGCACTTCGAGTAAGGACTGGGACGGAGGCTACGTGATGTGTGGTCTTACTGGTAGCGGCGAGAGCTTCGCCGTGCGCGACCCGTGGGGCATCCGCACCGCCTTCTGGTATCAGGACGACGAGATAGCCGTGCTGGCCAGCGAACGTCCCGTGATACAGACCGTACTCAACGTGCCTGCCGCCAGCATCCGCGAACTGCAGCCGGGACAGGCCATTTTCATCAGCAAGGCGGGACGTCTGCGCACGGTGCAGATCAACAAGCCGCGCGACTTCCGCCCCTGTTCCTTCGAACGCATCTACTTCAGCCGCGGCAGCGACATGGACATTTACCGCGAGCGCAAGCTGCTGGGCGAGAAACTGGTGCCCAGCATCCTGAAGGCTGTCAACTACGACATCGAACATACTGTTTTCTCCTTCATCCCCAACACAGCCGAAGTGGCCTTCTACGGCATGCTTCAGGGGCTGGACGAATACCTGAACGAAGAGAAGGTGAAGCAGATTGCCGCCCTGGGCCACAACCCCAGCCACGACGAGCTGGAGCGCATCCTCTCGCGCCGCATCCGCAGCGAGAAGGTGGCCATCAAGGACATCAAGTTGCGCACGTTCATTGCCGAGGGTAACACGCGCAACGACCTGGCCGCCCACGTCTATGACATCACCTACGGCAGCCTGGAGACGGGCGTGGACAACCTCGTCATCATCGACGACTCCATCGTGCGCGGCACCACCTTGCGGCAGAGCATCATCGGCATTCTGGACCGCCTGAACCCGAAGAAGATTGTCATCGTCAGCTCGTCGCCGCAGGTGCGCTACCCCGACTACTACGGCATCGACATGGCCCGCATGAGCGAGTTCATCGCCTTCAAGGCGGCCATCGAGTTGCTGCGCGACCGCGACATGAAGGACGTCATCGCCGCCGCCTACCGCAAGGCCAAGGCGCAGGCCGACCTGCCCAAGGAGCAGATGGTGAACTACGTGAAGGACATCTATGCCCCCTTCACCGACGACGAGATAGCGGCCAAGATGGTGGAACTGCTCAAGCCCGAGAGCGTCCGTGCCAAGGTGCAGATAGTCTATCAGCCTCTCCAGGGGCTGCACGAGGCCTGCCCCCACCATCCGGGCGACTGGTACTTCAGCGGCAACTATCCCACGCCCGGCGGCGTGAAGCTGCTCAACAAGGCCTTCATCGACTACATCGAACAAGTCTATCAATTCTAAGTATATGGAAGAAGAACAGAAGCAGAAGGACAAAGGAAATATCGACGGTTCCTCGTTAGCCATCGGCCTGTCATTAGGTACGGCCTTTGGCATCATTTTCGATAACCTGGCCCTCTGGTTGCCCCTGGGCGTAGCCATGGCATTTGCTCTGAGTGTGATGAAGAAGAGAAAGAACAAAGACAACAACAGTAACAATAACGATACGAACAGACAATGAGAAACGTAACCCTTATCCTCGACGACGGTACCCGCTTCCGCGGCCAGTCGTTCGGTTATGAAAAGCCGGTAGCAGGCGAGGTGGTGTTCAACACGGCCATGACGGGATATCCCGAGAGCCTGACGGACCCCTCGTATGCCGGCCAGTTGATGACCCTGACCTACCCGCTGGTGGGCAACTACGGCGTGCCGCCCTTCACTTTCGAAGCCAACGGTCTGGCCACCTTCATGGAGAGCGAGAAGATACACGCCGAGGCCATCATCGTGAGCGACTATTCCGAAAACTACAGCCACTGGAACGCTGTGGAGAGCCTGGCCGATTGGCTGAAGCGTGAACAGGTGCCCGGCATCACGGGCATCGATACCCGCGAGCTGACCAAGGTGCTGCGCGAGCATGGCGTCATGATGGGTAAGATTGTCTTCGACGACGAGCCGGACAACATCCCCGAAGCCACGTATGCCGGAGTGAACTATGTGGACAAGGTGTCGTGCAAGGAAGTCATCCGTTACAACGAAGGAGCCGGAAAGAAAGTTGTTTTAGTTGACTGCGGCGTCAAGACCAACATCCTGCGCTGCCTCCTGCGCCGGGGCGTGGAGGTCGTCCGCGTGCCCTGGGACTACGACTTCAACGGGCTGCAGTTCGACGGCCTCTTCATCTCCAACGGGCCGGGCGACCCCGACACGTGCGACGCCGCCGTGCAGAACATCCGCCGCGCTATGGCAAACGAGAAGCTCCCCATCTTCGGCATCTGCATGGGCAACCAGCTCCTCTCCAAGGCCGGAGGCGCGCGGATATACAAGCTGAAGTACGGACACCGCAGCCACAACCAGCCCGTGCGCATGGTGGGTACGGACCGATGCTTCATCACCAGCCAGAACCACGGCTACGCGGTGGACAACAACACGCTGGGCGCCGACTGGGAACCGCTGTTCGTCAACATGAACGACGGCTCCAACGAGGGCATCCGCCACAAGCGTAACCCCTGGTTCTCCGCCCAGTTCCACCCCGAAGCCGCTTCGGGACCCACGGACACGGAGTTCCTCTTCGACGAGTTCGTCCGCCTGCTCTGAGGGTTCAAAGAGGTAATGGATATTTACACTTTGAGGGGCTTGTGAAGACATCCCGAAGTCTCCGGCCGACACTCCTTAGAGTCTCTGCCCGACACTCCTTAGAGTCATCGACCGACACTCCTTAGAGTCATAGGCCAACACTCCTTAGAGTCTTCACCCGTCACTCCCTGGAGTCTTCGAACCCCCTCCAGAAGTACTCCTGAGGCCGCTCCTCCTGAAAACGCCCTCAGCGGGCACCGGCAAATGAGATAAATAAAGAAAGAACGAAATAATTGAACAAAATATGAAAGAGAACAACATACGCAAAGTCCTGCTGCTCGGAAGCGGCGCGCTGAAGATAGGCGAGGCCGGTGAGTTCGACTACTCCGGTTCGCAGGCACTCAAGGCCCTCAAGGAAGAGGGCATCCAGACCGTCCTCATCAACCCCAACATCGCCACCGTGCAGACCTCGGAGGGCGTGGCCGACCAGATTTACTTCCTGCCCGTCACCCCCTACTTCGTCGAGAAGGTCATCGAGAAGGAGCGGCCGGACGGCATCATGCTGGCCTTCGGCGGGCAGACGGCGCTGAACTGCGGCGTGGCCCTCTACAAGGAAGGCGTGCTCGAGAAGTACAACGTCCAGGTGCTGGGCACCCCCGTGCAGGCCATCATCGATACGGAAGACCGCGAACTCTTCGTTGAGAAGCTGAACGAAATCGATGTGAAGACCATCAAGAGCGAGGCCGTGGAGAACGCCGAAGACGCCCGCCGTGCTGCCGCCGCGCTGGGCTATCCCGTCATCGTCCGCGCCGCCTATGCGTTGGGCGGACTGGGCTCGGGCTTCTGCGACAACGAGCAGGAACTGAACGTGCTGGTAGAGAAGGCCTTCTCCTTCTCGCCCCAGGTGCTCGTCGAGAAGAGCCTCCGCGGCTGGAAGGAAGTGGAGTACGAGGTGGTGCGCGACCGCTTCGACAACTGCATCACCGTCTGCAACATGGAGAACTTCGACCCGCTGGGCATCCACACGGGCGAGTCCATCGTCATCGCCCCCAGCCAGACACTGTCGAACACCGACTACCACAAACTGCGCGAGCTGGCCATCCGCATCATCCGCCACATCGGCATCGTGGGCGAGTGCAACGTGCAGTATGCCTACGACCCCCAGTCCGAAGACTACCGCGTCATCGAGGTCAACGCCCGCCTCAGCCGCTCGTCGGCTCTGGCGTCGAAAGCTACCGGCTATCCGCTGGCATTTGTGGCCGCCAAGCTGGGCTTGGGCTACGGACTGTTCGACCTGAAGAACTCCGTCACCAAGACTACCTCGGCCTTCTTCGAGCCCGCGCTGGACTACGTGGTGTGCAAGATACCGCGCTGGGACCTCGGCAAGTTCCACGGTGTGGACAAGGAGTTGGGCTCGTCGATGAAGTCCGTGGGCGAGGTCATGGCCATCGGCCGCACCTTCGAGGAAGCCATTCAGAAAGGCCTGCGTATGATAGGCCAAGGCATGCACGGCTTTGTAGAGAACAAGGAACTCGTTATTCCCGACATAGACAAGGCACTGCGCGAGCCGACCGATAAACGTATTTTCGTCATCTCGAAGGCCTTCCGTGCCGGCTATACTGTTGACCAGGTGCACGAACTGACCAAGATAGACCGCTGGTTCCTGGAGAAGCTGATGAACATCATGCGCACCTCCAAGGAGCTGCACGAGTGGGCGGGCAACCACAAGCTGCTCGCCGACCTGCCGGACGACCTGTTGCGCAAGGCCAAGCGTCAGGGCTTCTCCGACTTCCAGGTGGCTCGCGCCATCGGCATGGAGGGCGAGATGGAAGACGCCATCGTCACTCTGCGCCGCCACCGCAAGGAACGTGGTATCGTGCCCGTGGTGAAGCAGATAGACACGCTGGCCGCCGAATATCCGGCGCAGACCAACTACCTGTACCTGACGTACAGCGGCACGGCCAACGACGTCCGCTACCTGGGCGACCACCGCAGCATCGTCGTCCTCGGTTCGGGCGCCTACCGCATCGGCTCCAGCGTGGAGTTCGACTGGTGCGGCGTGCAGGCCCTGAACACCATCCGCAAGGAGGGCTACCGCAGTGTGATGATTAACTATAATCCCGAGACCGTCTCCACCGACTACGACATGTGCGACCGCCTCTACTTCGACGAGCTCACCTTCGAGCGCGTCATGGACATCCTCGACCTGGAGAACCCGCACGGCGTCATCGTCTCTACCGGCGGTCAGATACCGAACAACCTGGCCCTGCGTCTCGACGCGCAGCAGGTCCGCATCCTCGGCACTTCTGCCAAGAGCATCGACAATGCCGAAGACCGCGACAAGTTCTCCGCCATGCTCGACCGCATCGGCGTGGACCAGCCCGAGTGGAGTGCGCTGACGTCGATGGAAGACATCAATGCCTTCATCCGGAAGGTAGGCTTCCCCGTGCTCGTCCGTCCCAGCTACGTGCTGAGCGGCGCCGCCATGAACGTCTGCTCCAACCAGGAAGAGCTGGAGCGCTTCCTCCAGCTGGCGGCCAACGTATCGAAGAAACACCCCGTGGTGGTGAGCCAGTTCATCGAGCACGCGAAGGAGGTGGAGATGGACGCCGTGGCACAGAACGGCGAAATCATCGCCTACGCCATCTCCGAGCACATCGAGTTTGCCGGCGTGCACTCGGGCGACGCCACCATCCAGTTCCCGCCGCAGAAGCTCTATGTGGAGACCGTGCGCCGCATCAAGCGCATCAGCCGCGAGATAGCCAAGGAGCTGAACATCTCCGGCCCCTTCAACATCCAGTTCCTGGCGCGCGACAACGACATCAAGGTCATCGAGTGTAATCTCCGTGCCTCCCGCTCGTTCCCCTTCGTCAGCAAGGTGCTGAAGCTGAACTTCATCGAGCTGGCCACGAAGGTTATGCTGGGCATCCCCGTGGAGAAGCCGGACAAGAACCTCTTCGACCTGGACTACGTGGGCATCAAGGCCTCGCAGTTCTCCTTCAACCGTCTGCAGAAGGCCGACCCCGTGCTGGGCGTCGATATGGCCTCGACGGGCGAGGTGGGCTGCATCGGCGACGACACCTCGTGTGCCGTGCTCAAGGCCATGCTTTCCGTGGGCTACCGCATCCCGCAGCAGAACATCCTGCTGTCCACCGGTTCCACGGAGCAGAAGGTGGACATGCTTCAGGCAGCCCGTCAGCTGCAGCGCAAGGGCTACAAGCTTTTCGCCACGGGTGGTACGGCGAAGTTCCTCACCGAGAACGGCGTGGAGAACACCCGCGTCTATTGGCCCAGTGAGAACGGCCAGCCCCAGGCGCTCGACATGCTCCACAAGAAGGAAATCGACATGGTGGTCAACATCCCCAAGAACCTGACGGCGGGCGAGCTGAGCAACGGCTACAAGATACGCCGTGCGGCTATCGACCTCAACATCCCGCTCATCACCAACGCCCGTCTGGCCAGCGCCTTCATCAATGCCTTCTGCACGATGTCGGTGGATGACTTGGGCATCAAGTCGTGGGCGGAGTATAAGTAATTCGAGCTTCCGCGCGAACCGTTATATGAATGGGCTGTCTTTCGGGGCAGCCCATTTGTTTTTTTACTGTTGCATCTGCGTTTGGACAGAGTGTAACTTCAGCACCGTAACTATGGACTTCAGCGCCGTAACCATGAACATTAGCGCCGTAACTACGGACTTTATAGATCCCAACTGCAATGTTCGTTTGCCCGGCTTAAATAATCATTATGTCCTGTGTCTAAATGCAGGGGAAGCATAAAAAAACAGGTTGTCTTTGTAACAAAACACTTCGCCCCGACGTCTGATGGGTATAGGACTGATAAAAGAAGAATAGAAGAAAGAGCACATGGATGCCGAGAGTTTCAAACGAATGTTTTTGCCCTGCCATGCCAAGCTGTACGGAGTGGCCTGCAGGTTGCTGGAGAACGCCGAAGACGCCGAGGACCTCATTCAGGAAGCCTACCTGAAGCTGTGGAGCAAGCGCGAGGAGCTGACGCTCATCAGCAATCCCGAAGCCTTTGCCGTCACGCTGGTGAAGAACATGTGCTTCGACCTGCTGAGATCGGGCAAATACCTTTCCGACAGGCAGCACCTGCCCCTGACCGAAGCACAGAACGCACTGCCTGCCGACGGCCGGGAAGCGAAGGACGACGCACAGCTGGTGAGGATGCTGATAGCCCGTCTGCCCCGGCAGCAGCGGATGGTGATGATGCTGCGCGACGTGAAGGGATGCTCCTACGAAGAGGTGGAGCGACTGACGGGACTGAACGCGGTGAACGTCCGTGTGCTCCTGTCGAGGGCGAGAAAGAAGATACGTGAAGAATTTACTAAATGGAACAACTATGAAAGTCGATGAAATGGAACGGTTGCTCGCTGCCTACTACGAAGGGACAACGGACGAGCACGAAGAAAACAGGTTGAAGGAAGCCTTGCGCACGGAGGACGTGCCCGAACATCTGGAGTCCGACCGCAGGCTGTTGGCGGCTCTGGAGGAGGAGAGTCCACAGGAAATACCCGTGCCTGAAGGGCTGGAAGAGAAGCTGTCGCGCCTGATAGACTGCAAGGACGAGGAGCTGCCGCACTTCCTCCGTCCCAACCGTACGCGCCGCAACTGGCGCTGGGCGGCCGGCGTGGCAGCCACGTTCCTGGTGCTGATGGGCATCGGGTGGGGCGTGACCACGATGGAGAAGAAACCTGTGCCGCCCACGCCGCTCGACACCTTCAGCGACCCGCAGGACGCTTATCGCATGCTACAGGCTACGTTCAGCGAGATGTCGAGCAACTGGAGGGCCGGCATCGAGCAGATGCAGGAAGTGCAGTCGCAGATGGACGTGGTGCAGCAGGAAGTGAAACAAGAATTATCCAAATAAAAAAACGCAGATTGTTATGAAAACCGTCAAATTGTTTTTGGTCAGCCTACTGCTGGCATTACCGTTGCTGGGCCAGGCCCAACAGGAGTTGTTCAAGAAATACAGTGACAGGAAGAATGTGTCGTCCGTCTATATCTCCAAAGCCATGCTGGAGATGAACCCCAGCCTGTTCACAAAAGACATCTACATCGGCAAGGCGGCTTCGCAGCTGAACTCGGTGCAGATTGTCTCTACGATGGACAAAATGATCAAATCGGATTTGCTGAAAGACATCCGCGAACTGGTGAAGTCCTCACGCTACGAGTTGCTGATGAAGCAGAAGGGCACGGTGTCTTCCTCCGAGTTCTACGTCAGCCGCAAGGGCGACAAGGTGAAGGAGCTGATAATGGTAACCAACGGGGCCGCCTCGCTGAAGTTCGTTTACCTGGAAGGGGAGATGACGACCAAGGACGTGCAGAACATCCTGCTCTACCAGAACACCAGTGGATACGTCGCTCCTTCCCGAGGCTATCGCTTGGAAGACTTGCAGGCCATGGGCATTCAGGGATCTCATATCGACTTGAAGGACCTGGAACGTGCGTTCAGCTCCGACGAATGGAAAAAGTTTGTCGAAGACATGAAGAAGCTGGGCGATGACATGAAGTCGCTTCGGGATTAAATGGGTTCGGTAACAGTGCAGTGTTTTTACGTCCGCTGATATTCCTGCGGCGTCATGCCCGTCATCCGCTTGAAGAACTTGCTGAAGAACGATGGGTTGGGGAAGTGCAGCTCGTCGGCTATCTGGTAGGTGAGCAGGTCGCTGTGCTTCAGCAGCACCTTCGCTTCGAGGATGACGGCCTGGTTGACCCACTCTACGACGGTGCGTCCGCTGACGTCGCGGATGACGGTGCTCAGGTAACGGGGTGACAGGCAGAGGCGGTCGGCGTAGAAGGCGGTGGTGTGCTGCGTCTTGCAGTACTCGTTGACCAGCGTGATGAAGCGTCGGAACAGTTCCTCGTGGCGCGAGGGGCGGAGCAGTTCGTCACGGTGGTAGTTGTCCTGCAGGTAATGTACGTTGTAGAGCAGTGAGGTGATGAGGTGTTGCACTACTTCACGACGGTAGGGCTGCAGGTGTACGGCGTCCCATATCAGCGAGAAGAAAGTGCCCGTCCGCCGCCATTCCTCCACATGGTTGTCCAGGAAGAAAGCCTGTTGGGTATGCCAGTCCGTTAGGATGCTGTGTTGCTGAGTTGGGATGAAATTGCTGTCGGCAGCCAGTGCCTGAATGTCGTAGTCGCCGCTGATGTCCACTATCTGTAACAGGGCGTTGGGCGGGATGAGCCCGATGGTATGTTCTTTGATGGTATATTCCATCAGGTTGACGGACATACGGGCGCTGCCTCTGAGGCCTCTCAGGATACGCATTTCTTTGGTGCGGTAGGGTTGGCCGACATGGAAGAACCGGTTGTTCATCTCGTACATGCTGTTGACGATGCCCATTTCGCGGTTGATGAAGGCATAGTCGTTGTTGGCGGCCACACCCATTTCGTTCAGGAAGTTCAGGGTCAGGTTGATGGGTTTTTGCTTGTTCATAAGTTGCGTTTTTCTGCAAAGGTGCAGATAAAAACAAGAAAAACGAAGAATAAGAGGGGGCGTTTGGGGGAAAATCGTACAAATGGGACAGAGATACTGCGCGAAAGAATGTATATCTGTCCCGTTTCCTTTTATCTTTGCAACATGATTGGTTCACTTAACTCTTGTTGCTTATGAAAAGAAACAGATTGCTCCTCTCTTTATTATTGTCTGCCCTGTGCCTGCCGCCGCTTCGTGCGCAGCTCTCGCTGGAAGAATGCCGCCGTCAGGCGCGCGACAATTATCCCCTCATCCGTCAGTATGGTCTGATTGAGCAGGCTGCGCAATACGACGTGGCCAATGCCGCCAAAGCCTATCTGCCGCAGGTCAGCCTCTCGGCCAAGGCGTCCTATCAGAGCGATGTGACCAAACTGCCTTTCGAGCTGCCTAGCATCGACGTCAACTTCATGCCCCGCGACCAGTATCAGGTGACGCTGCAGGTGCAGCAGTCTGTGTGGGACGGCGGCGAGACGAAATGGCGCAAGCAACTGGTGCGGGCCGGGGCGGAGGTAGATACGGAGAAACTGAACGTGGACCTCTATGCGCTGGACGAGCGGGTGAATCAGCTCTACTTCGGCATCCTGCTGCTGGACGAACAGTTGGAGCAGAACCGCCTGTTGCAGGACAACCTGGAACGGACACACCGCACGGTGAGTGCCTGCGTGGACAACGGCACGGCCAACCGCAGCGACCTGGACGAGGTAGCTGTGGAACAGCTCAGTACCCGCCAGCAGCGTGTGGCGATGGAGGCTTCGCGCCGTGCCTATGCCGACATGCTCCTGCTCTATCTGGGTCGTCCGTCCGAAGAGGAGCTGAGGCTGGAGAAGCCCCTGGCCGTAGGACCGGAGGACGGAGAGAACCGTCGCCCCGAGCTGCGATGGTATGATGCGCAGACAGCCCGGCTCACAGCGCAGGACGCCTCGCTCCGCACGGGCTACATGCCCCGGCTGGGCCTCTTTGTACAGGGTGGCTACGGTAATCCCGGCCTGAACATGCTGGAGGATAAGTTCAAGGCTTACTACGTGGCGGGCGTCAGCCTGTCGTGGAATCTGGGACGGCTCTACACGCTGAAGAACGACCGCCGCCTGATAGAGAACAGCCGCCGAAGGTTGGAAACGGGACGCAGTACCTTCCTCTTCAATACGGGGCTGGAGGCTACCCGTCAGGAAGCCGATGTGCGTGCCCTGCGACTCCAGATGAAGGATGACGACGAAATCATCCGCCTGCGAACCCGTATTCGCCAGGCTTCGGAAGTCAAACTGCAGAGCGGCACGTACACGGTGAACGATCTCCTACGCGACATCACCGCCGAGGGCCTGGCCCGCCAGCAGAAAGCCATCCACGAGATACAGTGGCTGATGAAGTTGTACGACTGGAGGCACACGCTGAATAATTGAGAGTTGAAAATTGAGAATGGAGAATTAATCGTTTGTCATTTACCATTGATCATTAACCATTTACCATTTATATGAAACCCTTTGCAACAACTTTTCTTCTTCTGACTTTGGCCGCCTGTTCGGGTGGCGGTGACAGCTACGACGCCACGGGGACTTTCGAGACGACCGAAGTCGTTGTGTCTGCCGAGGCTTCGGGCAGACTTCTTTGCATGGACGTGGAGGAAGGCATGAAGCTGGAAGCCGGTCAGGCGGTGGGACAGGTGGACACCGTGCAGCTCTACCTCAAGAAACTGCAGTTGGAGGCCAGTGCGCGTTCCGTATCGGACCAGCGCCCCGACATCCGCAAGCAGATAGCCGCCACGCAGGAACAGATTCGTCAGGCTGAACGCGAGCGCGACCGTGTGAAGCGTCTGCTGGTGGCCGATGCGGCCAACCGCAAGCAGCTGGACGACGCCGAGTCGCTGCTCCAGGTGCTGCGCAAGCAGCTGGCGGCGCAGAACTCCTCCTTGCAGAACAGCGACCGCAGCCTGTCGTGGCAGTCGTCGTCCGTCGATATCCAGGTGGCGCAGGTGGACGACCAGCTGGCCAAGTGCCGTGTCTGCGCTCCCGTGGCAGGAACCGTCCTGGCGCAGTATGCCGAGGCGGGCGAGTTCGTGGCACCCGGCACGCCGCTCTTCCGGCTGGGCGATATGGAGCGGATGTACCTGCGTGCCTACGTCACCGGCGAGCAGTTGGCCGAAGTCCGGCTGGGGCAGACGGTGACCGTCGTGGCTGACTACGGCGGCGGGCAGCAGCATGAATACGAGGGGCAGGTGACGTGGATTTCGGACACTTCGGAGTTTACACCCAAGAACATCCTGACACGCGACGAACGGGCCAATTTGGTCTATGCCGTCAAGGTAGCCGTGCGCAACGATGGCGGACTGAAGATAGGTATGTACGGTGGTCTGCGTTTTTGAGTCATTGTAAATTGTATGATGATGGAAACCATACTGACAGCAGACAGACTGACGAAGAGCTACGGCGCGGTGAAGGCCGTGGACAGTGTATCATTCGTGGTACGCCGCGGTGAAATCTTCGGACTCATCGGTCCCGACGGGGCAGGGAAGACCACCCTGTTCCGCCTACTGACCACCCTGCTCCGGCCGGACAGCGGACGGGCCATGGTGGCCGGTTTCGACGTGGAGCGGCAGTACAAGGAGATACGTCGCCGTGTGGGCTATATGCCCGGACGCTTCTCGCTCTACCAGGATCTGACGGTGGAGGAAAATCTCCAGTTCTTCGCCACTGTCTTCGGCACCTCCATCCGCGAGAACTACGACCTGGTGCGCGACATCTACAGCCAGATAGAACCTTTCCGTACGCGTCGTGCCGGTGCCCTCTCGGGCGGCATGAAGCAGAAGCTGGCCTTGAGCTGCGCCCTCATCCACAAGCCCGAGGTGCTGTTCCTGGACGAACCCACCACGGGCGTGGACCCCGTGTCGCGCCGGGAGCTGTGGGATATGCTCCACCGCTTGAAGGAGCAGGGCATCACCATCGTTGTCTCCACCCCCATCGTGGACGAGGCGCGGCAGTGCGACCGCATCGCTTTCCTCAACCGGGGACAGGTGCACGGCATCGACACGCCCGACCGCATTCTGACGCGCTTTGCCGACATTCTCTGTCCGCCGGGCCTCAGTCACGACGAGACGCGGCATGCCGACCGTCCGGTTATCGAGGTGGAGGGGCTGACGAAGCAGTTCGGCTCGTTCGTGGCTGTGGACCACATCTCGTTCAGCGTGGGACGGGGCGAAATCTTTGGCTTCCTGGGTGCCAACGGGGCGGGGAAGACTACCGCCATGCGTATGCTCACGGGCCTGAGCCGGCCTACGGACGGACGGGCCACGGTGGCCGGCTTCGACGTGGAGCGGCAACCCGAGGAGGTGAAGCGCCACATCGGCTACATGAGCCAGAAATTCTCGCTCTACGAGGATCTGAAGGTGTGGGAGAACATCCGCCTCTTTGCGGGTATCTACGGCGTGAAGGAGGCTGACATCGTTCCGCGCACCGACGAGGTGCTGCGCCGCATCGGACTGGAGGCGGAACACAACACACGGGTGGGCAGCCTGCCGCTGGGCTGGAA
>ULQB01039930.1_pt1 | contig 20136 bp, 17 predicted proteins | sample 1954041 | NCBI WGS metagenome assembly ULQB01 (sample SAMEA4835644, study PRJEB28245) | human gut metagenome | biome: gut microbiome; material: fecal sample | place: Denmark | collected 2008 | reverse complement strand
GATATATAGACAGATTATCAGATAAAAGTTTGGATAATAATCAAAAGTTATTCGAGTTATTTTAATCCCAGTATTTCAGCTAAAGAATCTGATTTCTTCACCTTTTTCCACTTCTTTGCAATATTTTTTGCTACGTCATCTTCAAGAGTTGCCAGTGCTTTTGCTTTTTGAGCATTTGAAACAGCTACATAACTCTTGGTCGTTGTAGATATATTCTCATGCCCGAGCAGCTTTTGTATCATTAATACGTTTAGATCTTCTTCTAACCAATGTGTAGCTCTGGCAGAACGTAAATTGTGACAATGTATATTTTCCGGCATCTCTGAACACGTCGCATGAGCTAATCTGGCATAAATTTTCAAACGTTTATTAATAGCTTCGGGACTTAGTTTATGCCTATTGCCATTATAATTTGAATAAAACAAATATTCGTCTTTATTAGGTGTATCTCCGTGAAACATATGCACATACTGTCGAATTATTTTCACGACTTCTGGCAGTAGATATATATTGCGCAGTTTCGTACCTTTTCCCCATACCGTAATATAATTCTTGCCATCATGTTCGCCAATATGTAGGTCGTCAAGTTTTAGTGATAGTAATTCGTCGATACGTGTGGCTGTATTGTATAGCAGAGTAAATAAAGCAAAATATTGTCTTCCTGTTCTTGTTTTCAAATCAATAACGCCGAAAAAGGCTTTCATTGCCTTCTTCGTGATTTCAAGTATGCTTCGCTGCGGTTCTTTCATCCGTTTGACCGCTTTTGAATCATATTCGACGTTAATAAAGCGGATATCTTTGTGACTTAAATATTTTAGGAAGGATCGGAGGCATGCGAGTCGGTGATTACATGTTGAGTTACAGGATTTTCTTTTGGTCTTCAGCCAAAACATCCATTCATGTATAAATGCGATGCTAAAGCAGTCTGACGACATCGTTTCGCATGAAATACCTTTCTCAGATTCAAGAAAGTTGACATATAATGCAAGTGCGTCTGTATAAGCCTTTTGAGTGTGTATGCTACTCGACCTTTGTAGTGGTAGGTATGTTACTATCCATTCGTGAACGGCAGAAATAATAATAGTTGCCTCAGTTTTATTCTTCTTCATTCGTATAGTAGTCGGTTAAGTCAGGAAGTATTTCTGTTAGCCCCGAACCACTTAATTCATTAAGTTGGTCGGCAAAAAGAGGTACCAAGTTATAATAATAGGCAGTCGCTTTTATAGTAGTATGACCCATAGTGCGACTGAGATAAAGAAGTTTGTCAAACCATTCTGGGCCGACGTATTTCCACTTATTTATGTTTGTAACCGCATAATTACTCCTTAAATCGTAGATTCTTGCTTTGGCATCAGAAAACATCGTCCAAAGCCTGCTGAAATGATATGGCAGCCATGTTCTGCTGAAATGATCGCCGAACTCATTGGGGAAGAATGCTTTGCGATTAGGGATATATCGTGTGACAGCATCATCATATTGTCTAAGCAAATCCCATAAACTTGGGTGAAGGGCTATGCGATGCTGATTTATACCTTTTGACTTTGATATGTTTACTACTCCATCCTGTAAATCGACATCTTCACGAGTCAACAGCCTTGCTTCACAAGTACGCAATCCCGTGCTGTATAGAAAACGCAATATAACGGATAAAGTCATGCGACGTATACGGAATGCATAGCCTCTATAGTGTGTCATTTTTTCCATCAGATCTGCATTCTCAAATAGATTACGCAACTCATCTTGACTGAAAGCATGTGGTATGAACTTTTTCTTATCGTATGGTAGGTATTCCGGCAAGGGTAATTCCTCGTCGGAGGCTTTGTTTACATAGTGAAGAAATGAACGGATTGGAGCTATTCGCTTGTTAAAAGAAGCGGGGCATTCCGTTTCCCGTTTACTACACCACGATAAAATCATTTCTTCCGTAAGTTTACTTGTAATCGGATAATTAGCTGCGCAGTGGTTGTTAAAAAAGCGCAGGCATTGATGTGTTGTGTTACTCAATGCACCGGCAGTTCTCATGTGTACAATATATTTTTCCAACAGATCGGATGCCGCAGATATTTTTAAAGGTTGTTCTTCCGGATTTCTACGAATAGGTTGAATTTTACGGCTGTTCCGTAATGGCACGATTGTATGGATTCCCCGCGAATTTAAAAAGCGTATGAAATGATTAATAAATCCTATTTTGTTCTTTGGCTTTGTAGTTTTACGCACACCGTTGTTAATCCATTGTAGAAGCGAGTCTATCGTTACATTTGCATTATTCTGTCGGGCCCATGTTCTAAGAGATTTTGCGTTGTTGGTATAGCTTTTCCCGCCATCTGACTGTTCAAGATATAGTGAAACCAACTCTTCTAAATTTTTCATTATATAAACACCTCCTTTCTTACCGGGAACGAACTTATATCTAATCCGCATTCCCTTAAATGCACTAAATCTGCATCGATGTACGGATTTAATGATAAAGGAGAGGTGTGTCCGAGAATTTCACTGATTACATTTGTTGCTATTCCTGATTCAAGTAAACTCGATGCCAGATTGTGTCGGAATAAACGTACTCCCTTTTGACATCCATTTTGCCGAACCCCTATTTTCTCTAAAGCTCGTGTGACAATAACCCCGATAGATCTGATTTTTAATTGTTTTTTTATATCAAATGTATTCAAAAACAGATTACTCATTCCCATTTTATTCTGACGCTCATATTTGATGTAATCATAAATGGCATTACCCACTGTGGCTGTAAGAGGTAGACAAAGCGGTGCATCAGTCTTAGACTGCCGGATGTTCATTCTATCCGCTTTCCAATCAATGTTCGTCATCGACATTTTTGCAATGTCTGCACCTCGAATGCCTGTATGTATCAGTAGCGTCATAATAGCTTTGTCGCGAAGAGAAAGAAGCGTTCCTGTCGACAATTCTGATTTAATAATATCCAATTCGTCTTTATGTAGATATGGATAATTTTTTCTTGACCTTCTAATTGGTGGAACGGAATTTATTATACGTTTACACTCCGCCCATGTATCAAATTCCCGATTGCCTTTCAATACAGCCACAATATTGTTTTTGTAGGTGTGACCTCTGATTTGCCTCTCTCCGTCAAAGAAGAATTTTTGAATCATGGTAGTTGTTACATCATTCAAGGTTTTGGCTCCCTGATCTTGCAGGCACAACAAAAAAGCTGAACCATTGTTGGCTTCGGCCTGAATGGTTGTTTCCCTTTTGTCAGTCTTTGAAGCCGCGATTTTAAAATTGTCGATCACAGATCGAAATGCTGAGGAAAGTCTTTGATATGAAGACTTTCGTTCTGGATACTTTCTTTTTGTCATTACATTAAAATTAATTTTAGGAATACCAACATCTTACCTGTAATGTAATAAAAAAGAAAAATATTATCCAAACTTTTATCTGATAATCTGTCTATATATCAGGCGATTGCACGATTAGTTGGAATAATATAAAAGTTAGGATAAGCGATCTCGTGCAGCAGTGTCCCGTAGAAGGCTTCGCCCTTCGGGAACTGCTCCTTGAGCGGGCAGACAACCCGATCGTGCAGGCGCGTGTAATAGGCCCGGTCGCCGTAACGGAGTTCGATCGGGCAGAGCCACGACTGCTGCTCAATCATCCGGTCAATCGGCTCACAGACCATTCCGTCGGAGTAATCCTTCCGCTCGGCACGGGCTGTCAGCGCCGCATAGCGCTCCGGTTGCTTCTCTTGCATATCTGTCTGGTCGAGGTTGAAGACCGAATAGTAGCGTATGATGGGAATGACCTCGTACTGTTTGCGGGCCTCCTTCGGAAGCTGGCGATACTCCTCGAGGTCGATCTTGCGGCGGGTCTCCTTGTGGCGGATGCAAATTTTCCAGAAGTAGACCGGGAACGACAGGGAGCCCTTGAGGATATTCAGCCCCTCCTCCTTGGCCTGCCGGAAGGTCATGAAGATCGGCGTTTGGTAGCCGGCAATCCCCGACAGGAAGAGCAGCATCAGGATATTCCCGGCCCGGTAGGGCGTGCCGCGCAGGTTGCGGGGAAGACCGTGCGCGAGATCCGTGATCCACGGTTTCTGCCAGTCGGTTTCAAGGTGTTCGATACGCTGAATCATCAACTCCGTCAGTCGGGGCGCTATGGCATCTATCAGATTATTGTTTTTCATGGCTGGATGGGATTGAAAACAGATTGGAAATGAAAGACGGAGCAATCGTTTGATTGCTCCGTCGGTTTTGCTTGGATCAGGCGGCCAGCGATTCTGCCGTCTCGTTCGGGCCGAACTCCGGATCGGCCGGGATAATCAGTGGCTCGGCAGGCGGCGCCGGAATCTCCGTGTCGGGCGTCGCCTCCGGCTCCTCGGGAAGTTCTTCGGGAATGGATTCTGCATCCGACTCCCGGGATTCGGCCAAAGCCCGGGCCTCTTCCTGCGCCTTCAGGTCGTCGATTTGCTCCTGCAGCTTCGTCCGGCGTCTTTCGTAGGTTGCCAGGTACTTCTCCTGCAGAGTCCGGCTTTGAGCCTCGAAATTCAGATCGGCGAACCGGCACATCAGGCGCGTATCCACCTCCTCGTCCGTACAATTGTAATCCCGGGCCGTCGTGCGGAAGAAGTCGAGCAGGAAGATGCGGATCATTGCCGCCCGCTGTTCGGGTGTCAGTTGTCCGGCGGCCGCGAAACGCTCCTCCTCGGTAACGCGCCACTGATTTTGAGGCTCGATGCCACACTGCCGGAGCCGGTCGTCTGCCATGTGTCGGATCACGGCGTAGTAGAACATCTGGTGCTCCTCTTCGGTCAGCGGGCTGCCCGAGACCTTCGATTCGCGGAACAGCGTCTTCATGTCGGCAGTGATATGCTCGTAGCAAAGCTGTCGGTTTCGGTGGTCCTGACGCAGCAGGCTCTCCATCGGAGAGGCAGGAACCATCGTGACGTAAACCGTCCGTTCCCCTGCAGCATCCTCGACCGCGACTTCCCGCTCCTCCTCCGGGATGTCCTCATAGCGGATCTCCACGTCGAACATTCCGATGATGGCATATTTGCGGACACGACCATCCGTAACATTAAATTCGAGTTGCCGGGTCTGCTCCGTAAACCGGGCCAGCGCCGCTTCGTAGCGTTTCATGGCTTCCGCGTAGTTTTCTTCCGAAGAGTACCATTCTGCCTGTGGAGCTTCAGGCATCTCGGGAGCCGTATCGTAGTAATCGAGGTAGTAATCCAACTCTTCGATCTGGTAGCCCTCCTCTTCAAGATGTTCGATCACCGAATCGGGCGTATCGCCCACCGTGGCAAGGACCGTCCGCGGGTCCGCCTTTAGCAGCTGCAGGGCCTGCTGCACGAGGTATTCGTCGTTCTTGCGCATCATGCAGCTCCGGTTCTGGCAGCCTGCACAGCCGTCCGTACATTCATCCTTGAAAAGGATTTGGTTGGCCGTATTGTGGTGGCAGGTGTGGCATTCGGTCTTGTCGAAGCGATAAGTATCCAGGCGGGTCATGTAGCGATCGTAGAGCCGCCGGGCAATCTCCTTGATCCGGGCATTCTTCCACGACAGGCGGCAGCCGTCCGAGAAATGCTCTTCATAGACCTCCTGCTGGACCGCCGCATCGTATTTCGCAATCTCGGTGGCTACGCCAACCGAAATCTCCTCCCGGTCGAGCTGTTCGGCGAGGGCGTCGATCAGATCACAGAGTTTCAATCGGGAGCGGATGTAGGCCTCGGATTTCCCGAACTTCCCGACCAGACTCTCGATCGTATGACGTCCCGATTCCAGCGCCCGTTTGTAGGCCGCAGCCTCCTCGCGGGGTGTAACGTCCTCCCGCTGGAGGTTCTCCGTAATGGCGGCATCCTCGGCTTCGGCATCCGACAACTCCCGGACAAGGGCCGGAATGAATTTCAGCCCCGCCATCGCTGCGGCCCAATAACGCCGTTCGCCATAGACAATCTCGAAACCTTCATCTTTGGGCCGGACGCAGATCGGTTGCAGAACCCCAACCTGGCGGATGCTGTCGGCGAGTTCCTGCAAGGTCTCAGAGCGGAAATCCTTGCGGGGATTGTAGGTACTGCTGACAATCTTGTTCAGATCCAGCAACTGAACGGCCGGAGCGGGTTGTTGTTCCGCGGTCCAGGAGTTGGAGGCAACCTGCGGCGATTCCTGCACGTCGGGATTCGGATTCGAAGTGGCGGCTTTCGATGCTTTGACCCGGCTCTTCTTCGTTTTCGGTTCTTCCTTGGAAGTCTGCATAACATCAAACAGTTTTTACCGTGTGTCTCACGTTTCTGGGACCACGCAATCCCAACAGACTGCATAGTCAATGAATAATTATGTTATGAGGACTTATTCCCGACGCGGTCGGTTGCCTCGGGAAGAGACACAGTCATGCGGCGACGTCGGAGCGGCGAAAAATACCGCAGCCCCAGCGAGGATGATTTTTCGTCCGAGGACGGCGGGCCGCCCGCGGTCTTCCGCATGACTATCTTCCCCGACGGCAACCGACGATTAAGACAGATACATAGCGAACCTTCTATCTAAAACCAATAATATGATCTAAAACCTGGTAGTGTTTCAAAAAGTGTGTCTGGGCAGGCGCCTTCAGATTCTTCAGATATGCAATATAGTGATTCTTAGTTTCGGGGCAATACGCGCTATAGCATGTTGTCCCGATTTTTATGTTCTCTTCTTCAATCGGGGAATAATTCCCGATCCAGGTCGATTCGCGGTACCAGCGTCAGGTAGGATTTCTTATTCATCGCTGTTTTGACCATCAGCAGCAGAACCGACTCCTCGCAGGACATAGCCCCCCGCATGTACGTAACCCGTCGAAAATCCTTCTACAGACGCTCGATCCAATTCGTCGTGTAGATCATCGACTGAATCCTTGCCTCATAGTTCAGATAGGTGAAGTAGGTCTTGTAAGTCGGATCTTCTCCCCGTCGTCGAAAACTGCGATAATCTTACCCCCATTTCTCACAGAACGCCTGCCATTGTTCCCAAGCCCTCTCTACCGTATGGCAGCGATCCCCCCGTACGGAAGGCCTGCCGCAGACTCTCGGCTAGTTCTCTCTTGTCGCCGTTGCTTAAGCTGCCCAGTAGATTGCGTTTCAAGTGTGTCGTACAGCGTTGCTGTGGGGTTTCGGGGAAGACCGCACTGATGACATTCTCCAGACCCTTCAGTCCGTCGGCACACACCAGTCCAATCTCCCGCACGCCCCGTTCATGCAGCTCTGCGAGCATCACGCCCCAGCCTAGGGCGCACTCCATGGGCTCGTTGAAGATCCCTAGCACTCCACAGCGTTTGTCTTCACGCACGGCGAGCACTACATAGAAAGCTTCTGTTTCTACGCTCCGCTTGCGGTGGATCTTCATATGTACGCAATCGATGATACGAAACATCTTCTCGAAGGTAGTCCAGCATTCGCGAAATGCTTGTTTTGTTGTAGCGCTCGCCATAGAGGTTCTAGAATACCTCGCCAACCAGTTCCTGCACATGACCGGTCATGTAAAGGATTCCGGCAAAGCGATCATATTCATCCTCCTGAGGCGTAGGATCGCCAGGATCCGTGGATGAAAATTCCCGTAGCGATCACGTGGTATCCGGAACGTCAGCGTACGGCCATAATTGTAACTATGCTCCGGACGGAAGCTGTTGCATTTGATCCCTGATGCGGTGTTTTCCCGCAGATATTCCCGGTGTTCCGAAAGCATCATACTCTCCAATAAGATCTCCAACAGATCCTGAAGGCCATTTGCATATTAACTCGGAAAGTTGTTCCTTTATCAAATCTATAAGTCTACTCGTTTTTTAGTTTTTGTTAGTTTGCCACTACAAATCTAAAAAATCTGTAGACTTTTTTATTTATTCCTCCATAGACACACTATTTGGAACAGTATCTAAAACCTAGACCTATACCAGAACTAATGCATAAGCATAAAAAAACAAACTCAGCTCGCAAAAGCGAGCTGAGTCAAAGGCTAAAATAAGAAAAAGTATATCTATATCCTCGACAATGTATTTCTTAACTAAAGAATTCAGAAATAATGATCCTAACCACTCTGGTAATTTCAATAATAAGTCTATATTACATATAATTCAACGCTCGATATGTACTACGTACCTCCTCTTGAAACCTCCGATACGAATTTAATAACAATAACTTATCTATACTTATTTTATCTCCAATAATTTCATATAAGTCCGAAATTGTTAAACGCTGACGACGTCTGGGGAGATCAGACTGTGCAACTCTAATAGCCTCTTCAATAACAGACTTTGGATCTGCTATCACTTCAGGATCTCTATCAATACCTAAATCATTATCAGATTTTCGTGTTCCAATTTCAGCTTTTAACAAATCTTTATCTGCTAACATCCAAGCCTCCATCATTCGTACAGGAATAACAGGGGTTAGTATTTTACAATAATCATCCCCTTTCCTATCCAATTCAGATTGCGCTGGATATATATTATATCTTTTTCTATCATCATATGTTTCTCTATCAGCATCTGTATGAATCGCCAAAGCCATCATACCAAATTCTTTGACACCATCACATGAAGCCTGTATCACATATTCACTAAAAGACAAACCTGTTTTTTTCGTTTTTAATCTTTGTATATCAATATCTACGTCAGTCCGACACTCTTTCAATGCAATATCTTGAAACGTACGACGTACAATACTCTCAAAAAAACGAATATCAGTAGGCCCTTCGGTTGCTAATCCTATAAAAATTTGCGCAATCATTTTTAACACGCCTTCTTAATGGATTGATTCATTATCACTAAACAACATAAATTCGTTCATCATTTGCAAGGTTGATTTTGTTTCCTGCTCTGAGAAGGGAATTTTTGTTTGTAATGGATTGTCTTTAGGCACGGGAACAATTTTAGTCGCCAACAACTTCTTTTTATTACCATCAATAGAGCATATTCTAACAACCATCCGAGCAAAATCAATGGAAACAAGCGGAGATGTCAGCCATTTATATATTGCAGATACAAAGACAGTGGAGTGTGTATTCACTATTACCTGACGTAAAGGCATATCAGCATCTAAGAAATCTGTGGATAAATCTTTTAGCAAGGTTGCCATCACTTTAATTCTAAACGGATGAATTCCATTCTCTGGCTCCTCAAAGCACAATAAACCTTGATGCTTATTGTCCATATATAAAATGCACAATGCGAGAATACGCAACGTTCCTTCAGACAATACACGTGATGAATATTCTTTCCCATCAATATCATGCAAGACGATTACATATTGCTTATTTTCAATATCATCGACCACATCAACATCTACAAAATTTGGAAGAAAAGAATGCAACCTACGTGAAATCTCTTTCATATTGTAACCATCCTCCTGCTTAATTCGATATAATGCTGCTGCCAGATTTTCTCCTGCAGGGCCTATAATATCTTCACCAATAGTTTTACTTGTAGGCAAGCGAAGAACTTCCGGGTTCAATTGCAAAAAACGCCAGCTTTTCATTTCTTCTCTTGCAGCAAGGATATGTTTAATATCTACCGAATCAACACTACTTAAAACTGTCCTAGTAGTATTATTCAATGGATATATTCGTTTTTTTCCCTGAGAACCATCTTGTGGAACTATGATAGAATTAACGCCATTATACTCGGCTGTATACATATACGGTATTTGACGTTTACCTGTAACTACTTTGGGACGCCATATTTCAGCATATCTTGACGGAATAATCTTAATCCATTTATCCTTATCATGCTTTATGGTATCCAAATATTCATGGACGACTTCAATATCCTCCATCCCCACATTGTTGGTAAAACGATGCAGGGTCAATTCATAACGGAGCCTTGTATAACGTAATGTTGCAGTTGATCCCCACGTATCAGTAACAGTTGGGTTAACTAACATCTCAACCACAAAAGACATTTCTTTTGCAACAGAATGATCATCATACTGCGTAAAAAGTTCTATCAAATCACCACGCTGCTTGCGAAAAGCGCGCTGAATTTTATCCGTATCAGCCAGAGCCGCCAATAAACGGAAAACATCAAAAAGATTACTTTTCCCCGCAGCATTTGATCCAGCAATAATCGTTAACGGAGTAAAATCCATTTCAAAGTTTTGAAAGGATTTAAATCCATCCACCTTAATATACGTAATCATAATATATTCTGAATATCATATTCTACTTGCGCAATACCCGACTGATAGCCAAAATTCTTAAGATTCTTAAGTCATTTATCAACCGAGCATGTCGAAAAAACAACAACATACGATTTCATATTTAACCCGACACCCCAGTTATTGGTATCACTCGATACACTATTCACAACTAATAAATCAGAACATTTTTCCTCTGAAACAGATTTATTAATCAACCACAAACATAACTCAATTATAATTTCCTCTTCATTACAAATATACAAAATTTCGGAATAATCAAGTATAACATTTACTTTCCTTTCGCGCTATCAACTCATAGGTTCTTATTCCAAATTAAATGGAATATTTGCATATAAAATCATTATGCCCAACCCATATCACATTCTCAAACGAACCAATACAATACTACAAAGACTAACGTTATATCAAGAATTAACAAAATATATGCAGATATCAAATATTAATGCCATATATATTAGATTTTATTTCTATCTTTACCAACAAAAAAAGTAAATACGCTCATGATACAAGAAATTACAATCAAGAACTTTCTTTCATTCAAAGACAAAGTTTGTTTCAACTTCGAAGCTACCAACGATAAATTCGCAGAAGAGTCACAGGTTGTTACAATCAATAAACATACGAGACTTCTACGCTTCGCCATCATATATGGCTATAATGCTTCGGGAAAATCTAATTTATTGAGTACTTTTGATTTCTTAAATTATTTTTGGTCATATAAGCCCACTGATTTAGATTCTGGAACGGGAGTCATTCCGTTTATGTTTGATAAGGCTTCTATTAACGAACCTTCATATTTTGAGATAATATTTTTTGTAAAGAATACAAAATATTGTTATCAATTAGAATTGGACCAACATCAAGTATATTTAGAAAAACTCTCATATTATAAAACGATTCAACCTATTATGCTTTTCGAGAGAACCCTAAAAAATGGTCAATCAGACATTCAGTTCAATCCTAAAGCAGATAAAATTGGGAATGTTGCAAAAGAGACTATTAGCGTAAATTGTCTAAAAAACGCATCTTTTTTTATTGCTCGCAATCAAGTAAATGTAAGCCTTCCCCTTATTGATGCAGCAAAAGAGTGGATGCGAACGCACTTAATGCCTGTCATATCGCCAACAACGAGACTAACTTCATACGCTCAAAAACAAGCCTCTGAAAGCAAAGAATTGATTAATTATATTGTCAATTTTCTTCATGAGGCTGATTTCAATATCACAAATATTTCCTCAAATGTTATTAATAAACAACTTCCGGATGATGTTATTAGATTTCTGACAGAAAATAATGAAGACTTTGATGAAGACTCAATAAAGGAAGCAGAGCGAATCAAAAAGGAACGGACAATAAAACAATTCCAAACGATATTTGAACATACAGTTGAAAATAATAATGGGGTAGAGACTTACCAAATGGATCAAAAGTATGAGTCGACAGGCACAATGAGAACTTTTGGTATCGAAACAGCCTTGCACGAGGCTATTAAGAATAAAGCTATCCTTCCTATAGATGAATTGGAGACGTCTCTACATCCCAAATTATTAGAGAAAATCCTATTTGAATATTTGAAGATGCCAGCAAGGTCACAACTTATTGTCGCCACACATAATGACGGTTTGCTGGATTTGCTAGACGACTTAATTCGTAAAGACTCAGTATGGTTTACCGAGAAAAAGAAGTCAGGAATTACTGATCTATATAAATTAACTGATTTCAGAGGCATTAATCGGCTCTCATCAATAAGAGAAGCCTATCGAAACAAACGGTTTGGTGCGACAATTGGATAATGCAATGGAGAAAAAAGAAATAGCAGAAGAAATAAAAAAACAGCCTTATTTTGAAACAGTTCCATCATTACCAGAACAGGAGAACGACGGGACAAGAGACATAGGCGAACTATACCCATTCTTGATTTGCGGCGGTAAAAATACTGAGCGATATTATTTTATGCATATTAACGATATAACAAACTATAAATTTAACATTCGTCCAGAATATTTTGGAGATGAATCAAACTACACAGAAAGTTTTCCCAAAAAAATAAAAGAAATATTAAAAACTAATAATGATGCAAAAATATTCTGTGTGCTCGACTGGGATACAATATATGGGAATGAACCGATGGTAACAAAACATGAGGCATTCGAAAAACAACTACAGACTGAAATTTCAAAGGGAATTGTTACCATATGCCCCAGCATGCCAAGTATAGAATATTGGTTTTTACTTCATTTTGTAGATTATAAAATACTACTAAAAAACTATCAAAAGGTTTCAGGCTTATTGGCTCCCTATATAAAACCATACTTTCCCAATCCTAAAAAGCCCTTGAAGAAGTTAATAAAAAAAGCAGAATATCTTAAAGATTCTATTTGGGTGGAAAAATTGTGCGAGGATGGAAAACTCACCTTAGCGATTGAGCGAGCAGAAGCAAATATTAATGCGGCAGTTGTTGCAGGGGAATTAGAAAATCAATCCTATTCATATATTTATAAGGTTTTTAAGGAAAGGTAAGTTTTTCAAAAAAGAATCAGAAATGTTCAGATACATATTTAGATATACTAGCATACTTGATTTGACTTGACTTGTTCTGAAAAACTTTACAGTCTACACTAAATTGAACTAACAGAACTTTACCGTTCTTTGACATGAACCTAAAATAACTCGACAACCAAAATAAAAACAGCATTTGCCGGACCGAGATTAAACTGGAAAGTAAAATAGCGTAAATTTTATTGTTACTCACCTTATATTACAAGGTTTAGCTACCGTCTTGAGACAGTAGCTAAACTTTTTATGCTATATCAATCTCAAAGTATTTTCGTAAGCAACCGGTGAATACCGTATTGATTTGACAGAGAATATTACTATTAGGTCCGACTAGGTCCAACTTGTATAAAGTTGGCTCAAGTCGGACCTAGTTTGTACTACTTGGGAGTGATTTGGTTTTCCTTTGCCCAGGCTCTGGGCAGTAGTCCTGCGAGGTCCTTGCCGTCGCGCTGCCAGTAAGGCAGTTTATTGAGGACATTCTCCATCCATGTCCTCGGGTCAACCCCTGCGGCCTTACAGGTGCCTATGAGGGAGTATACGATGGCTGCCCGATATGCAGAGGCGTCGTTGCCGCAGAAGAGATAGTTCTTTCTACCGAGTGCCAGCGGCCTGATGGCATTCTCGATGAAGTTGTTGTCGATGTTGATCCTGCCGTCATTCACATAGCGCGACAGCCGTGGAAGAAGACTGTAGGCATAGGCAAGGGCTTCTCCAAGCCTGCTCTTGGGAAGAACCTTTGCATAGGTTTCCTCGATCCACTTCTCGAACATCAGGATTGTGGGATAGGATATCTTCCGGCGTTGTTCCATACGCTCTTCCGCGCTCAGGCCTTTATCGTCCGCATCGCTCTCCACCTTGTACAGTTTTCTTATAAAGAGTATGCCCTCCATGGCAAGCCGTTCGTTCTCTTTCAGCGAGTCGACGAACTTCCTCCGGACATGCGCCCAGCAGCCGTGCACGGTTATCCCGGGCATCTTTTCAAACTGGTCATATGCCTCATAGCCGTCGCATTGTACGTTCCCCCGGTATCCACCCAGGATTTCCCGGGCAACGTGATGGCCTCGGCTGCCCCTGTCATAGTAGAACATGACATCCCCCGTGACCGCGTCCCTGACGCACCACTCGTAACCCTTTCTGGCCTTATGCTTTTCGTTGTCGATTACCGGTATCACGCTCTCGTCGATCTGGATGTATTCGCTTGAGAGGATCTGACGCCGCAGGATGTCGTACAGAAGCTTGAGTTTCTCCACTGCAGCTTCATACCATCCTCCCATCGTGGAGTCACTTATCGTTATCCCGGACTCCCTGTATTGCTGTATCAGGCGGTAGAACGGAAGGTGGTAGACGAACTTTCCCACTATGATATCGGCCAGGACCGATGCCCCTGCCATACACCTGGCTACCGGGGAGAGAGGACGTTCCGGTGAGAGTATCTTCCTGTCTTCCGGGAGCTTTGTCTCTATATCGGATTGGAGGATGACCTTATGGAAGACAGCCTTGTGGATGTATACCTCTGCCGGCCTCTTCTCAAGACGGGAGGATTCATCTGTCCCTATCTCTACATATTCATCCCTGAGGTGGCCGTTTCCGTCAAGAACCCCGTCGGGATAGATGTGGACGACCTTCTCCGGAAGGCCGGTGATGTCCAGAGGCCTGCGCGAGGGCTTGGTTTTTACAGTTATCGTTTTTGTGATGGTCTTTTCCGCTTCTTCGACCTCCCTGTCAAGCTGAGCACGTTCCTCGTCGGTGAGATGTTTCTCATCGAACAGTGACAGCTGGGAGGGATCTACGGGAAGGGCTTTCTCGCTCATCTGACCGAAGACTTTCTTGCGGAGCCACAGAAGCTTGTTCTGGAGATCCTGGATTAGGCAGTCCTTTTCAGCAATGGTCATACGGAGATTTTCCACCTCCGCAAGTGCTGCCGCCAGCTGTTCCTCGACCGTCATAACTACTTGTTTCTCCTCTGTTTTCAATACTTAAAGATACGAAAAAAGTGCCATATACGCAAGTCTGTGGCACTTTCTCATTCACTTATCTACGTAGTTTCTTCAGATTCTCCAGTCGCTGTCTGCGACAATCCGGCTGTTCGATTATGCCCTCGATTATCATGACCAGTTCACTCCATTCTATCCTCCCGCTGACAGCATCCTTCTCCAGCCCGGAGGGCATGCCGAAGGTTCCGGATTCAAGAAGCTTGCAGTACAGCACAAGACCGCCCGGCTCCCAGTGAAGAAGCTTTATCCTGTTCCTCGACTTGTTCATGAAGATATAGACATCACCGTTGCACGGGTCACAACCCAGTTCATTCGTCACTATTCCGCTCAGCGTGTAGTAGCTCTTCCGCATGTCGGTAGGCCGGTTGTACAGCCAGTACCTCATGCTGTCATTCAGGCTAAACATGGCTCGACGACGCCTGGATTATTGCCTGTATCATCGTCGCGTCCAGATTGCCCTGGATCCGCAATACCGTCCCTGTTTGCGTGCGCATCTCTATGCTCATCGGACCGGACTCGTATACTGGCTTTCTGCCTCTGCCTGCTTTCCTGTTTGTCAGCACAGGTTCCGGAAAACTGTCATTTCCACGCACCAGCTGAAGGAACTCTCCTGATTCACGTTCACTGGCCTGAGCCTCGGCGTATTTGCGTTTGCTTTCATAGAACCGCCACTCGGATATCCCGATTTCTTTCAGTCGGCTCTTGTATGTGACTCCATTCTCCTTGCAGTATTGAACTATCTCTGCGATTTCTTTTCGTGTAAGCATTTTTTTGCGCGAAGATACCTCGCGTGGAATAAATTCGCTACACGCACTTCTCCGGTTGTTTACGTATTTTCTATACCAATCAAATTAAACTTTCCAACATCAACTCTTTCCAATAATTGTAGTTATAGCTTCACATCACGTAATAATCAGTTACTTATGATTATCTAAACACTAAAAACTCCTAGTGATGCATAATATGAAAATAACATATTATAAAGTCACTCATTCGCTCTGTAACCACCATACTTTTGCATATACTTATAATATTTGGCAACTGTATACTTACAAGCAACGAAATGCACAAACAATGGATTATAGTTCAGAGAATCAGCAAGTATCCTGTTTAAGAGTTTGTAATTATTCATTTGATTTTCATCAAAATTTTGAATATCAGCATCAACCTCTGGTTCCAATCTGTCGAGGAAAATCATATATTTACGTAAAATAGAAACTACATAATCACAGACTTGTATCATTGCATCTGATTCAGACTCCTTAAAACTATAATTATCAGGAGTTTTACCTTCAATAATAATATTATCCTCTGCAATCTGGCTCATAACTTGCTTTTCTTCATCAAACATCAAGGTTTTCTTTGGGAAGCTAAGAATCTGTTGCCTATAAAATTGCACAAAATTTCCGACCCATTCATGAGTAGTTTCATTCTGAATAAAAATCAATCCTTTCTGTTCTTTAGCCTTCTCTAGAGAATTTTTGAGAAAGACTAGCAACGGATTTAAACGGTATTTTTTCGCATCTTCAGCAATAACACCATCAATAAGGATTATAAGTTCTGACAAGAAATTCTTAATGTACTTTGTTCCAACATTTGGATACTTATATTTTTTGAATATTGAGATTGTTGTATTTGGATTCCTTTTCAAAACTTTGTATAGTTCAGCCTTGAATGCAAAAGGATTACACTCTAGTCCACTTATTGAATCAATAATATCCACAAATCCATAATAGAAAACCTGCACAATACAAAAATGAATATGCCATCCTTTGTCTTGAATTATTTGGAGTATTTTTCTAAAATTATCCTTGCGCAATATTTCAATAAAAGTTCCTTTTAAATCCTTTGTTGATTTTATTTCTTTTTCTAAGTTTTTACCTAATGCCGTTTTCAACTCTTCCAAAGAAATAATATCATCTGCCTGAACACCACCCAACACAAATACAGTATCTGGATTTGCATTGAGCTTGCCATCTTTAACAATCAAGTGTTTTATATTACCTGATTCATCGTAGTATAAAGTTTCCTCTTTATCAATATACATATCATCTATGCCTTGAGCTTTCATCATCATTCTGATGCTATTACTAACCTCTGTATAATCCATGATTAAATATTTTGGCTTTTGTTTATATTTATACGATAGCTATGTTCGCATAGAAAATCCAAAGGATCAATCTCTGCTGTTTCCTTCATTCTTTCTTCAATAAAATCAATTGTAGAAGGAGCTATATTAACCTTAATATTCTGGAATATTGGCAGCGACTTTATCTTCTCTTGATACTTTACGAACTTATCATTTCGCGGTGTAAGCGCAAAGCATAATGCACTTGCAAACACATCTGCTAACTGTATTCCGAATTCTTCATGAGACTTTGCAATTTTCATATTGCCAATAGGCAGAGGATATACGTGCTTTCCTTTACCATACCCAACAACAGTTTCTGGTACTTCCATATCTCTTAGACTTTCCATAAACTCTATGTATGCAAAAAATGGTTCCGAGGAATCAAAAAGTACATTCTCTTTTTCCTTAGTTCTTTTATACCATTCTTGAATTGACTCGGAAAACAATGGTATTGTTAAATCAATATAAAATTTGTTATTGCTTAAAGCGTCTTTAATATATTGCATTGTAGGAGGTATCTCTGACAGCATCTCGAAGAACTCCTCCCTTGTATCAACATCATATCTCAACTTGTCTGTGGTCCTATAAAAGTTTGCAACGGATTCTATTGACGGGTTTCTTACCATACCAACAAAATTATTCTCAAATTCTGTAACCAAATCCTTATTAGGATGCAATATAGCAAAACAATGCAAGCCATTAGCCAGAATCAGATTCTTTGCTCCTTCATATAGATTTATACCATTGATGTGGCACATTGTTTCTACTAGAATATTCACAATATAGGCATAGATACAGTAGCGTTTGTTCGCAAACGATGGAAGTACGTGATAATGATCCATCAGAGGGTGGTTAAATATCTTATCCAGCATTTTTTGACCTTGATAACTTTTATACATACTTTTGAAATGAAGTTCTTTTCCCCATTCACAATAACTAACATCCTTTTTTATTTGAGCAATTTCTTCATCTGTCATCCTAATAGAGGCCAATGAAAAATATGGTTGTTTACTATTTACCAAATCAGGTCCAGTATATCCAGATTCATCAAAATACAACATACAAAAACAATTTTATCATTAGGTGGTTATAATTATCTTTTCATGTCTTTTTATGAAAAATGTCTAACATATTCCATAATAAGCTGAATTAAAATAGTATAAAGTTAGCAAAATACTGAATATTTTATCTCTATATGTTTTGTCACCATATATTACACATTTACGAAAAACAAGGCTATTTCTTATCAATAATAATCATTTATAGCATTCAAGCGCATATTACTATACTAATTAGTCAACAATTTAATACCATCTTAAGTTATCTCACAGTTATATTCCGATGATGTTTTCCATCATCAGAACACCAATTTCCTTTGCCAGCAAACAATTAAAAAGAACAATTAAAAACAAATACGCATGGCAAATGAACAAATCACTTTTGATAAGCTGCCGCAGGCGGTAGGTTATCTCATAGAACAGATGAAACCAATCCGGCAAATAGCAGCAGCATTACAACCACAAACCTCTTTTAATAAGCATCGTCTTATTGAAATTGACGAAGTCTATAAAATCACATGAAAGGCGAAACCAACACTTTACACGTTAGCGCGTAAAGGACTGATTCCGGCTTACAAATGAGGTAAGAAGCCTACTCTATGAAGATGAATTGCTGCAATGGATTGAGTCCGGACACAAGCAGATGCAAGCAACGTTACTTCAGGTACAGGCGACGCAAATAGTACATGGAGCAAGGCGCAAACCTAAGGAAGGCTATATCTTTTGATCCGTATAGCTATGGAACCCTCTAAATTAACAGCAGAAGGTATTATCGGCAAGACAGTGCGTCTCGGAGCCAAGATGCCCGAAGTGAGTTCCCGACAGAAATCTTTCCTATCAAGATTCAGCGTATCATTAGCAATTTGCACTATTGTCAGGGCTATCCCGTGGATTATGGTGCGGCAGCTATCCTTACTTTCATGTGAAGCGCAACCCGCTGGAAAGTCCCATTCTGTATAAAGCACTGATCGGACGCCCCGGAGCCAATAAGAGTCACCTGCAGAGTTTCACTTTCCGGCCGGTCATAGAGCACGACTATTGTCAAAATCAGGAGTACCAGAAGCTGTATGCCGAGTATGAACGCGCTATGTCCATGAAGCAAAAAAGGAACGCCTGGAAGCCGGTTTGGATAAGTTTCTGCAGGCATCCTCTGCAGACGCTTTCTTGTGTCGGAAAATCTATCGCTCAAATTGCAGGCGAGCGCAATTATCAGGATTTAGTATATAAAGCCAATAATCCTTCTCTGAAATCTTCAAAGCACAATAATAATTCATTACAGACTAACCGCATTAAAGATAATATCAAAGAAGATTCAACACATTTTTACAGAAGAGTAATAGCTTCTTTCTCTACCAGAACTAGTTCTTCTTCTCCACATGTTGCCGCATGTAGATATATGCAGTTTGAATAGCCACAAAGAAAAACAGCTATCTATCGAACCACTTTCCATAGACATAGATATTCCGCTCAAGATAGAGCGTGTACAGGTCATACGAGATAACCCACAGACATAACGAGCGGTCGCCTCGAAGACTGAACGTCAGATCACGAAAAGCAGCCTTCGGGGAGCGGACGTTCTGCGTGTAGAAGCGGCTCTTGTAACCCGCAGGCGTCGCTTCACACAGGTAGACACTAAAAGTACGGAACAACCAGAGGAGAATCCTCCGTCGGTTCTCGGGATATAGACTCTCAACATAAAAGCGATGGTAGTAAATCATCTCCTGTTGCTTCAACGTAAACGATACCTCCGGGCAAAATAGGCGACAACGCCCGGAATGTGCTTTTTGTAATAGGGCTGATTCTCCCGGCACCAGACGGCAAGTTCCTGCTTCGTGGTAAAGGGTCGGCACCAGCTGCGTCCCGACATAATACGATCCAACTCGGGAGCCAAACGCTCGACAAAATCTCCAACGGTCCAGCCTTCCCAGATGTGTTTCTGAAGGTCAATCATACCAAATCCATTTTGAAGTTTGACATATGGTCCATGGACCGACTCCATTCAGAAAAGAAGGTGCCGGCCACGGGCCGATACACAGCGGCGGGACCAACCGGAGACCCTTTTCGGACGATACAACCCCGACGGGTGGAGATTGAGCGAAAAGGGCCTTCAAGGTGCAGGTACGCTGCTATCTTGGCCCGAGGTCGGCACTTGTGGAATAACCTTCTACCCCACTGTCAAACTCTTTGCTCATCCGGTCCGACCACAATCCGGGGAGTACGCCGCAGCGCATTTTGCAGATT
>ULQB01074228.1_pt1 | contig 20242 bp, 20 predicted proteins | sample 1954041 | NCBI WGS metagenome assembly ULQB01 (sample SAMEA4835644, study PRJEB28245) | human gut metagenome | biome: gut microbiome; material: fecal sample | place: Denmark | collected 2008 | reverse complement strand
TATCAAGTCCAATTTTATTTGGATATTAACTGGAAAGCGGATATAGGAGAAGATAATTATTCCTTTTGGTGTGTTGTAGCAAAAGGTTACAGCACACTATAATTTAACTACACATACGCCCCATTATGAGAACGTGCCGTTTGAAATTCCAAGTTCATGGGTATGGGCGACTGTTAATGATATATCAAAATCAATTTTATATGGTGTAAGTGAGTCTGCGAAATCAGAAGGCAAATACAAATTACTACGCATTACTGATATTCAAGATAATCAAGTAGATTGGGGAACTGTTCCGTTTACAGATTTTGATGAAGATAAAGTATCTTCATACATTTTGCATGATGGAGATATTGTATTTGCACGAACAGGAGCAACTGTTGGAAAATCATATTTAATTAAGAGACTTAGGCAAAATGCTATTTATGCGTCATATTTGATACGAGTACAGACATTTGACTTGATTTTGCCAGAATATGTAAAACTGTTTTTTGAATCTGGTTATTATTGGGAGCAAATCGAATTAGGTTCTGTAGGCATAGGACAACCAAATGTAAATGGAACTATTCTAGGGAACTTAAACATTCCATTGCCTTCTTTTGCTGAACAAAAAAGAATTGTACTAAAAATAGAACGATGGTTTTCTTTGATTGACCAGATTGAACAAAGTAAAACTGACTTGCATACTGCAATCAAGCAAGCCAAGAGCAAAATCCTTAACCTCGCCATTCACGGAAAACTCGTACCCCAGGACCCGAATGATGAGCCTGCCATCGAACTGCTCAAGCGCATAAATCTCGACTATACACCTTGTGATAACGGGCATTATGAGAACTTGCCAGATGGATGGGGCGTATGTAGGTTAGAAGACATTGTAGATTACGAGCAACCTACGGCATATATTGTTAATTCAACAAGTTATAATGATAGCTATCCAATACCAGTTTTAACAGCAGGGAAATCCTTCATCATAGGTTATACTAATGAAGAGAAAGGGATATACTCAAAATTGCCTTGTATTATTTTTGACGACTTTACTACAGATTCAAAATTTGTAGATTTCCCTTTTAAAGTAAAATCATCCGCCATGAAGATTTTGCAGGTAAGAAAAGGTATTGAAATAGAATATGTTGCAATGTTTATGAACACAACACGTTTAATTGGCGATACCCATAAACGATATTGGATTTCGGAATATTCTAAACTGACTATCCCAATCCCTCCAAAGGCAGAACAAAAGCGAATTGTAGATACTATTCATACAGCATTTGCCAAGTTAGATACAATAATGGAGAGTTTATAGGCTCTCCATTATTACATCCAGTCGTTTAAAAGCAAGATTTACTGCCTCCACAATCCTTTTCTGCTCACCATAAGGAGGTATTGGCACTTCAATCGCTTTGAATAGTTTCTTATTCAAGTGAGGAATGGCAGAACCAACCTTGTTCTCTCGTAAAATCTTACGATGTAGGTTAATAACTTGTAAAACATAATCCGTATTCATATTGTCGTTGATAGACAATTGTTTGAATGTGCTACCTTGATAACCATCAATAGGAGTCCTGAATACCTCACCAGAGTTTTCGCCATCTACTAAAATCAAAAATGAATTCGCAGCAACATATTTCCCAAATGTCAAAGTTTTGGCTTCACTCTCACCACGCAAATATTTGACATCTAGATTTATTCGTTCCATACCATTTCGCTTTTCTCCATCAACTAAAGAACATAATGTTTGCATAGGTGCAAATGACCAACTATGTGGCAACTGCGGATAATGCCCGATACGTTCCATTATATTATTACCATATTCATTCTAATTCAATGTAATATGGTAACAAAATTCAAAAATCATTTGGCAAAGACTAATCTTGCCAAGAACACCGTCACTTCGTATGTGTGGACGGTGCAGTATTTCCTCAATCACTATGGGGACGTGAACAAAAAGAACCTGTTAGCCTACAAAGGGTATTTGGTTGAAAACTTCAAACCACAGACAGTAAATCTTCGATTGCAGGGTATCAACAAATACCTTGAATTTACGAAACAAGAGAAACTGAAGGTAAAGTTCGTCAAAGTACAGCAGAAAAACTTTTTGGAGAACGTAATCAGTGATGCAGACTACAAGTTTCTCAAAACGCGCTTGAAAGCTGACGGTTATGATGAGTGGTATTTTATCGTATGGTTCATGGCGGCTACCGGTGCTCGTGTCAGCGAATTGCTCCATATCAAAGCAGAGCATGTACAAATCGGACATCTTGATCTTTATAGCAAAGGAGGGAAAAAACGCCGTCTGTATATTCCGAAAAACTTACGCATTGAAGCCATGAAATGGCTGAAAGATAAAGGGGTTGCTTCCGGATATATATTTCTGAACAGATTCGGAGACCGAATTACGACCCGTGGCATAGCCCAGCAATTGAAACACTTTGCGGAAAAATACGGAATGAATAAGGAGGTCGTTTATCCTCATTCATTCCGTCATCGTTTTGCCAAGAATTTCCTTGACCGCTTTAACGACCTTGCTCTACTTGCCGACCTTATGGGACATGAAAGCATAGAAACTACTCGTATCTATCTTCGTCGCACTGCCAGCGAACAGCAGAAGATTGTGGATAAAGTGGTTAACTGGTAACGTCGCATCAGCCTTTAGAAGTGTATTTGTTTACACTTCTAAGGCATTTTGAATGTTATCAAGAACTGAGAAAAGTTCTTCTATCTTTTGCACAATGCGTTGTTGCTCGGCCAGAGGTGGTAAAGGAACAATATATGATTTTAATTTTTCAAGTGTTATTGTATCAACAGTAGTCCCTTTTGAATACTCTTTTATTTGTTCTTCAATAAACGAAGATGAAAATAACATAGAAAAATACATTGAACTTAGTTTATGGTGATTCTTTAAACAAAGAACACTTGCATCTTTATAATAAAACTTATCGGATTCTTTAACAATATAACATTTTCCAATTGTACCAACAGCAGACAACATAATATCTCCAGATGCAGGAACACCATACCTATTTTTTAGCTTATCATAATGTTTGTCTTCAATAAAAAGTTCATTATTCACTTTGTTGTATTCACTCAATTTCACAATCTCTCTTGCTCGGTAAAATGGAACACCTTTAGTTCTCCATTCTGATTTCAATACTCTTTTGGCAGATACTGCATCAAATAAGTCACCTAATTTTGCTAAAATCCAACCTTGCGGAATCTTCCCATACTGCCCGTTATCACAAGGTGTAAAATCGGGATTTATGCGTGTCAAGAGTTCAATGGCTGGTTCGTCGTTAGGGTCTTGCGGCACAAGTTTACCGTGAATGGCAAGGTCAAGGATTTTGCTCTTGGTTTGCTTAATAGTTTCCTGCAGGTCGACTTTGCCTTGATCTATTTGGTCAATCAAAGCAAACCAACGCTCAAGTTCAGTCATAATACGTTTCTGTTCATTCAATGGAGGCAAGAATATCGGAATTTTATTCAGATTATCTTGAGATAATTTCGGTTGAGCTGAACCAGTAATATAATCGTCTAACTTCATAGAGTTAATTACGATTGCAACATAACTCAATATAAATTTATCAATCGTATCTAAAACATGGGCGTGATTGTTTACCCAATATTTCCCATCAGCTAAAAACGCATTATTCTTATTCCGTGAAAGTAGGTTTGCTCCATCTTCCCCTATAAGCAAAAGACACTCATCAAATAGATAGTTATCTACTTTATCAATTACTCCGGCAGCTCCATAGTAATCATAAACCTTGTTTTTTTGTTTACTACGAATAGCCAAAGAAACAGGCTTTCTTTCTCCATCCCGATTAATAAGTAATTCGCCAATATCTGTAATGCACCATCCTTCCGGCACCTCAAACGGCACATTCTCATAATGGGGCGTATCGGAAGTCTTTGCAGACTTCTTACTCCGCTTGATTTTTCCCTCTTTTATCAGGTCTTCTTTTTCTGCCTTGATTCGTTCGAGGAGAACTGATGCAGGTTCATCGTTCGGGTCTTGCGGTACAAGTTTTCCATGTATCGCAAGATCGAGTATCTTTTGACGTAATTTCTTTGTATCCATATAGGTTAGTCTTTGTTTAAGAACAGATTGCAAAACTCATTCAGTTGCTGTTGCATACGTTCCTGTGGAATGAGGATACGTTTGTATTCTGCTATCATTGTGGGGCTCATACTTCGGCTCATAGCATATTCCACAACAACCCGGTCTGCTTCTGGGCAGAGAATAATGCCGATAGAAGGGTTTTCGTTAGAGCGTTTCACATCTCTATCGAGTGCTTCCAGATAAAACTCCAACTGACCGAGGTCTCGCGGATGGAATTTTGTCTTTTTCAGCTCCACTGCAACCAATGCCTGCAACCCGCGATGGAAGAACAGCAAGTCAGCCTTAAAAGTGGATGCGCCAATATTGAGGCGGTATTCCTGATCCATAAAGATAAAATCCTTACCAAGTTCAAGAATAAATTGCTTCATGTGTTCTACCAAGCTTTTTTCCAATTTTGATTCGCTATGCTTCTTCGGAAGATTCAGAAAATCAACAAACAACGTATCCTTGAACATTATCGGGGCATTCGGATACGTATTGAGCAATCCTTTCGACATATTATTCTTGCTGCCCAATAAAGCCGTATATGTCTGATTGGAGATGCAACGCTGAAGTTCTCGTTTCACTAAATGTTCTTTATTGGCATAGAGTATATAAAACATCCGCTCTTCATTATTTTTGCATCGGCAAAGAATTTCCGTATGATTGGTCAATGTGGTCAACTCCAAGATTTTAGGCATTTGTACAGATGCAGTCGGAACAAATTGTGCAGTTCTTGGCTGCACAATTACAGCCTCCCCTTGTTTAGGCAGACTTGCTTCTATTTGTGCAGTTTTTGGCTGCACAAATTCAGAGTTCAGATACTTTTCCACAGTTGCGCTGAATGATTCCGATGAATATTCATCATAAAACATCACCATATTGTAAATGCTTCTCCGACTATAGCCCTTAATGTCTGGACGCCGGGAACGGATATATTCGGATAACTGCGTTACAACCTTGCTCCCCCATTCCTCGCTTTTCAGTTTGGCAGATACATAGCTGCCCACATGCCAAGCTGTGAACAACAGTTCATTATTTACGGCTCTTGAAGCACGGCTTTTATGTTGGAGAATGATGTCTATAACTTCTCCAAACTGTTGTTCCATTGATATGATTATCTTGTTGTTTTCCATGCACTCAATCTTCATTTATGTTAGCGAGCAATTTTTCAAGTTCAGCTACAGCCGTACTTATCGTTTGGCTTTTATCTTTTATGTCTGCCATCAGTTCAGCCAATGAACGTTCGTCCGCCTCACCACCTTGTTTTATCCATGTGATGTCGAGACTTGTCTTGTCTCTGGCAATGATCTCATTTACAGAGTATTTACGCCAACGTCCTTGCGGATTATTTTCTGCATCGTAGGTTTCTATCCGATTGTTGTAGCAGGAAACAAAATCGTCCAAGTGATGGCGTTCCAGTTTATTTGTGGCAAGTGTGTGCTTCACATCGGTACGATAATCATAAAACCATATTTCTTTGGTCGGTTGTCCTTTGCTGAAAAACAGCACATTTGCTTTTACGCCTTGAGCATAGAAGATACCTGTAGGCAAACGCAAGATAGTATGCAGATTGAAATCTTGCAACAGGCGTTTACGGATTGTTTCGCCTGCTCCGGCCTCAAAGAGGACATTGTCAGGAAGTACCACAGCTGCACGACCACCTGTTTTGAGCATAAGCATCATGTGCTGAAGGAAATTCAACTGGTTGTTCTTGGTCTCCACATAGAAATCCGGACGGTTGATGTCCACAGAACCGGCCGGGCGAGTTCCAAAAGGAGGATTAGCGAGTATCACATCAACAAGGGTTGACGGTTCTTTTTCCAAAGAGTCCTCACACACAATAGGACTACGGTCTGTACCGATGCCATGCAAATAGAGATTCATGGAAGCGAGTGTTACCACCAAAGGAGTATTATCTACACCATGCAAGGCTTTGTCACGCAAGAAATCACGCTTTTCTTTACTTGCAGACTGACCTTTCATGTAGTCGTAAGCTGTAAGCAAAAATCCACCAGTACCACATGCAGGGTCGCAAACGGTTTCTCCAATTTGCGGATTAATACAATCTACCATTGCTTGAATAAGTGGACGAGGTGTAAAATACTGTCCGGCACCGCTTTTCTTGTCTTGCCCGTTCTTTTCAAGAATACTCTCGTAGATAGCACCTTTCACATCACCATCCATAATGAGCCATTGCTCTTCATTTATCATAGTGATGACCTTTTTTAGATAAACTGGCTTGTCTATCTTGTTTTGTGCTTTGGTATAAATAGTTCCTATTAAATTGTCCTGTTCGCTAAGCTGTTTAAGTGTTTCCTCGTATTGCTTAACCAGATCTAATCCATCAAGGGAAATCAAATCCGCCCACTGGTAACCAACCGGAATTGCAGATTCTTCTCCAAATATTTCTACATTCTCGGCATCCATCTTCAAAAAGAGAAGATAAGTTAGTTGGGTGATATAATCGGTGAACCCTATACCTTGTCCGGCAAGAGTGGTTGCCAGATTCCAAACCTTCTTAGTGAGTGATTGCTCTGTTGTGTTATTTGCTGCCATAATTTATGCTGCTTTTCTTAATACTACAAATGTGTAAAGTGAATAAAGTGCTTCATCTGCTTTCTGCATATTTCCAAATGCCCGTATCATTTGGGCTGCATGGGTCGCATCATCTTCACGAATATCCCTGACCGTACAAGCTCCGTTAGAAGCGATGTAATCTACAATACGACTGATTACTTCACGCTGCTTGTCGGTTATTTCACGCTGATTTTGTCCTAACCATAGATTGAAATATTGCTTGGATGTAGTAACTACGCTGTCCAATCTCTCAATTTGGCGGAAAGCAAAACGTACCAGTTGCATGATGTTTGTCAAAGCATCACTTTCTTCTTTTGTTGTAGAACGCTTTACCTTGCCTGGAGAAAGAACTGCATACGAATTCCAAATTTGTTTTGGAGCAAAATGGTTGTTTGCCATTTTGAGTTTATGCTCCAAATCTTTCAGCATTGAATAGGTTATCGGCTCGCCTTCATTGTTATAGATAATGCGAAGAGCCTCTATTTCATCTGCATTCTCTCTACAAAATTCCTCAAATGCCTCCGTCGTGTTTTTAGCCTCCTCAATGGAGAAACCTTTTGAGATAAGCGTATCTTCTCCGGGCATTAGCGTATTGACAAAACCTGCCGCAAGAATAAGCAAATATCTCCGTGCATCAGCATGATTGGCAAGGGGAGACACTAAGCCTTTGCGTTCTAAATTTGGCTTTTCTGTGCTGACAAACGGTGGCAGAGTGCCTTTTTCAAGCGCATCGTATATCCTGGCAGAAAGTTCCTTCATGTCATCACGAGATAAACGGGTAAACTCTTTCCGCTGCGAATCATCCGCTTTATTATAGATTCTAGCAAGCGTGGCAGCAAGTCGTTTGAGATATTCATCAGGAATATAGCCGTGACTGATACGCTCTAACAATTCTTTCAGAGTGATAGTTTTTGTGGTCGGTTCATCGCTTGCTGTCGGAATTGTCTTTTCATGTTCCGTTACGCCTACTGCATCAACCAAATAAAAACAATCCTTACTGAATGCATTCGGAGTGACATTGCGTAATTGTTCATCGCCTATTGTACGCACTCCGCGTCCCTTCATCTGAATATACAACGGCAATGATTCCACATCACGCATGAACATTACCACTTCCAACGGCTTTACATCCGTTCCTGTAGCAACCAATGTACAAGTCACAGCTATACGGAAATCCTTGTCATTGCGAAATTGGCGTATCAACTCGTTGCTGTCACCTGCCGAATAAGTGATTTTCTGAACAAATCTGTCATCAGTCCGCCCAAACACTTCTTTAGCTATTTGTACGATATTTGTGGCATGGGCTTCATTGAGAGCGAATATCAAGGTTTTAGGAAGATAATCCATATTCGGCTCACGCTGTGGGTCATTGAAGAGTTCTGTGTAAACCACATCCCGATAAGTCGAAAGAATAAGTTTTATCTGTGCCGGATTGATAATACTCCGATTAAGTTCCTTATTTGTATAGGTTTTGGTTTCCTTACTGCTTACAGTCTTGACCTCACCCGTATATCTTGTTTCTTCTTTAAATTTCTCGCCCGCCAATATAGCTCCGCCTGTTTCCGTGACCTGTGTTTTTATTCTATACACCCGACAATCCACATTCACACCGTCAACGATACTCTTCTCCAATGTATAGTTGACAATGCGGTTGTTGTTGAAAAATGCCATTGTTTCTGGAATAGGCGTTGCTGTCAAACCAACCAATCTTGCAGTGTCGAAATATTCCAGTACCTTACGCCAATTTTTATAAATAGAGCGGTGGCACTCATCTATGATAATCATATCAAAGTAATCGTGCGGTAAATCGAGATTTGGTGGCAAGATCACTTCCTCTGCAGGTTCGTTTTCATCATCGTCATCATTATCCTCAATAGTTTCTCCTTTCAAGAATGAGAATAGGCGTTGTATTGTAGAAATAACGACATTGCTATCAGAAGGAATAGAAGATGACCGAAGACGATTGACCGTAAAGATAGTATTGAAAGCCTCTCCGTTTTCAGTCAAACGGAAAGTGCCAAACTCTCCTTCTGCTTGTTTGCCTAGATTATTTCTGTCAACAAGGAATAAGACCCTACGCATAGGAGTGTATGACAGCATTCGGTAGGCTGCAAGACAAGCTGTATAAGTCTTTCCTGCACCGGTGGCAAGTACCATCAATGCTCGTTTTTGTCCCGAACGGAAACTCTTTTCCAACTCTGTTATAGCTTCGTATTGGCAATCACGCAAGCCTTTCTTACGCAAAGTAGGAAGTCCGGCAAAATAATCATTTATCCCTAACTTTTTAACCAATTCGTGAGGTGTCGGGATAGTCATTATTTGTTTGAAATAATGGTCTTGTTCGCGAAAATCACAAAAGTATAATTCCTTTCCGTTGGATGTGAATATAAATGGCAGCGGCTTTTGATATGTCTGATATATATTAGGTACGCTTCTAGCATATAAGGCTGCCTGTTCGCATACTATAGAAGAAAAAGCATCTGTTTCTTCACGTTTGGCTTCAAGTACACCAACAGCCTTTCCGTTTATGAAAAGAAAATAATCTGCTTCGAGATTATCTTTTAGTAGCCCTTCCCTTATAGCGACAGCTGTACAAGTTGGCTCATAATCATCCCTATTGATAACTTCCCAACCAGCATCGGTAAACCACTGATCTATTTTTTGTCTCGCTTTTTCTTCAGGAGTCATGTTCTTGATATTGTATATTATCGGAAGTTTGGTCGCATATCAACAATAGATTCTAAACGAATCTAAAGCAACTCACTATTGTAACCTTTCTTTTTTATCGGTTATCAAATCTTTTAAATCAACCTGTAATATCTCCGCAATCTGTTGCAAGGTCTCCAAATTAGGCTGAATCCGATTACAGGCATAGGCATTGACCATACTGAAACTCTTATCTAGCTGTTTAGCTAACCACGTTTGAGAAATACCTTTTTCGGATAAAACAGTCTTTATTCTATTCAGTTTCATTCTTAAATGCAATTTTATTGTGCAAATATAGTGAATTATATTCGATATGCAGATTGGTTTCACTATCTTTGCTCACAAAATAACAATCAATGATTGTACTTAGATTAACAACAAGGGCAGAGAAATTTATATAAACAATGGCAAAAGAAACGCACGAATGGAATGAGAATAGCGATCATATAGTCCTTTTTATGGATATTATGGGCTTTAAAGACAGAGTAATGCGAATGGGGCATAAAGAACTCCTTGAAAAAATGATTGAGTTCAAAGAGAAAAATGATCGTCTAAAGCCATTGCTTAAAGATAAAAATGGAGAACTATTGCGAATGGTTCAATTTTCAGATTCAATCATCATTGCTTCTCTTGATGACTCAAAATCAGCACTAAATAAAATTGTAAAAGCGGGTGTTGTGCTCATGCAAAATGCCCTAGAAACAGGTTTTGCTCTTAAAGGTGCGATTGCAAAAGGTCCACTAACATTTGATAGTGGCTCAGGGATATATTTTGGCCGTTCCATTATAGATGCATATCTTCTTGAAGAAGAACTCAAATTCTATGGGGTAGTCTTTCATCATTCAGTTGAAGAACTTATTCAACAGTACAAAGACATTCCACCAATTAGAGGAAAGCGTGAACAAAAGATTCCAGTATCAGAATATCAAATTCATCTTAAATCAGGAAGAAGTACTCACTACTGTATATTATATCACAAGCTGACCAAGGTCTTATCAGAGGGGGACTATTCTTCAACATTGGAAAAGCATCTTAAACTTTTTAGCAGGACAGTCTCTGGTAGTCCTAAAATATATATTGATAACACTTTGGATTTTATAAAAAATGCTAATGGTTAATCGAATGATATAGAGAAACGGATCAATAACCACGGTCGCTTCGACAGGCTCAGCGACCGTACCTTTGCGGTCACCGAGCTTGTCGAAATGACCTTCTGACCACAATGAACGTCCAATAAGCCAACGCCATCAGCACTATTAGCCCGCCTACGATTCCGATGAACGAAATAGACAGATGCGAGCAGACCAAACCTCCAATCAAGGCTCCCGTCCCGATGCCGAAATTGAATATTCCCGAAAAAATTGACATCGCAACCGAGGTCTGGGCAGCGGGCGTGTCCGTGATGATCTCCGACTGCATCGCCACATTGAATGCCGTCGCCGACATTCCTATTATTGTGCAGACAGCGATTGTGACAGGAACGCTGAATGCGGAAGGCAGCAGGAGCGCAACTCCACCGATCAATCCTATCAGCGTGACATTGATGAATTTGAACCTATATTTAGGGAAATACTTTGAAAACAGCATGCTCCCTATGATTCCGGCTCCACCGAAGAGCATCAGCGTCAGCGTGATCTGGTTCTCTGTCATATTCCCTACCTGTTGGAGGAATGGCTCAATGTAGCTGTAAGCCGTGTAATAACCGGTTGCGAAGGCAGCAGTGGTGATGAATATTCCGATGAGAACCTTGTTCTTCAGCATTGCCGGCAGGTCATGTGCGGTCATTCCGCCTCCGCTTGGCACCTTCGGGAGCAATGTGAACAGATAGAGGAACACAACCAGCGCGACCGCACCTATGCTCAGGAACGTAATTCTCCAGCCCACGCTGAGCCCGATGACGCGTCCGAGTGGCAGGCCGAGAATCATCGCTATTGATGATCCTGTGACTATCATACTTAGGGCTATGGGCTTATGGCTCTCCGGAACGATCCTGACAGCGATGATCGACACGATTGACCAGAAGATCGAATGGGCGCAGGCCACACCGATTCTGGAAACCATCAGCATCCCGAAAGATGTTGACAGATAAGACATAACCTGGAACGAAGTGAACACCGCCACGACTCCAAGAAGCAGCTTACGCATCTCCATCTTCGATGTCATCAGCATAAGCGGCATCGAAAGGATCATCACGACCCAAGCATAGACGGAAATCAGCATTCCTGCCTTGGCCTCCGTCAATCCGAAATCCCTGCCGATGTCTGTCAGCAGCGCGATCGGAATGAATTCCGAAGTGTTGAATATGAACGTCGACAGCGTCAGCCCCACCAGGGCCATCCACGTTTTCAAGGACATCTCAGGTTCCTTGATCTGATCTGTCATCACCATATTAATATTCCTTCTAACTAACCGGACGCAAATTTAGAAAAGAATCTGGATTGTTGTACCTTACTGCGTGATATAAAACAATTTACATATTCATTGAAATGTTTTGGGCACTTAGGAATCTGCCTTCGTTTGCGGTTATATTCGCAGACATATTCATAAAACAAAGCTTGCTTGGATGGCAGAATATTCCTATCTTTATGCAGATTAAACTGTTCGCCTTATGACAAAGGATGTTGCATTGGTGCTTTCAAGCGGCGGGCCGAGAGGTTTCGCATATATTGGTGCTATAGAAGAGTTGGAGAGAAGGGGGTATAACATCACTTCGGTGGCAGGCTGCTCCATCGGTTCGCTCGTCGGGGGTGTCTATGCCGCTGGAGGTTTGGAAGAGTTCAAGAAATGGCTGTTCGGCCTTGACAACTCCAAACTCCTCTCGCTGCTTGACGTTTCGATCAGCAAAAGCTATCTTGTCAAGGGAGACAAGGTCATTTCGGCCATCAAAGAGGTTGTCCCGGATGTGAACATAGAGGACCTTCGCATTCCTTATAGGGCCGTGGCGACCGATCTATATACCGGTGAGGAAGTCGTGTTCAAGGAGGGGAAACTTTTTGACGCGATAAGGGCCTCTATCTCAATCCCATCGCTATTCCGCCCGGTGAAGTACGGACGACATACCCTGATTGACGGCGGAATCGTCAACACAATGCCGTTGAGCCAGGCAGTCCGCAACGGCCACGACATCCTGGTCGCCTTTGACGTGAACCAGGTTGACTCAAAAAAGATCGCCGACTATCTCAAGAAACTGGAAGAGGCCCATGAAGAGGACACCGAACTGATGTCTGATGCTATAGACACAATTGGCGACCTTGCCTCAAAGAAAGGCGTGCCAATCATCGACCGGGTGAAAATGCTCGGCGACGAGGCTCATAAGGCTTACAAAGAAATGCGTGTGATCGGCCGGAAGACCAAAAGGATAGAGCGTGAGGCGCAGGAGCAGAAAGTCCCTCTGGGGGACAACTATTACTCGATCCTCACCCGAACCTTCTCCCTGATGAACCGCACCATTTCGATGCTCTCCGTCCAACTCTACAAGCCGGATGTGCTTGTGAGCATGAACTTTGATGCCTACGGTCCTATCCCTGACTACGCAAAAGGCGAGGAAATAGCCGCCAAAGGCCGTGAACTCATGTCCGCCGCCCTTGATGAATATGAAAGCCGCGCGGAAGGTCATACACCGGAAAAGTAAGCCTCCGCATGGCCGAATCTTATGCCCGGGGAAACGTTCTATTGCCGGAGATTACGGTAGAGAGTAATATTTTCTCCGGTGAAAAGCCTTCTCGCCGGACAAACTGACTGAAAACATTGTTTTCTCCGGTGAAAGCCTCTTTTACCGGATGAAATTCCGGAAATATCACTACATTCGTACAAAATTGATTCTATGAATATGGACAAGGCGATGTTGGTGACTTTGCTGATACCATTCGCGGGAACGGTGGTCGGGTCGGCTTTCGTTTTCTTTATGAAAAGAGAGATGCCGGCGCTTTTGCAGAAGGCTTTGCTTGGGTTCGCTTCGGGAGTGATGGTGGCGGCCTCGGTCTGGTCGCTGCTGATTCCAAGCATGGAGATGTCGGCTGTGGAAGGAGTGGGGAGTGTCGTCCCTGCCGCCGTAGGCTTTCTGGCAGGAATGTGTTTCCTCCTTGCTGTTGATTACCTTACCCCGCATCTTCACATAGGTGATGACAAACCTGAAGGGTTGAAAGCCAGAATCTCAAAGACGGCCATGCTGGCCTTGGCCGTGACGATCCATAATATTCCTGAAGGAATGGCGGTCGGAGTGGTGATTGCCGGCGCCTTGCAGGATGGAATCGGAATAGCCCCGGCCGCTGCTATGGCTACGGCCATAGGAATAGCGATTCAGAATATTCCCGAAGGGGCGATCATCTCGATGCCTATGCGCGCCGCCGGCAACTCCCGCAGGAAATCCTTCCTGATCGGAAGCTTGAGCGGCATCGTAGAGCCTATCGGTGCAATGCTGGTAATATTGCTGGCTTCGTTGATGACACCTATCCTGCCGTATTTCCTGGCCTTTGCCGCAGGGGCGATGATCTATGTGGTTGTGGAAGAACTGATCCCTGAAGCTTCCGAAGGACAGCACTCCAACATCGGAACCATCGGTTTCGCCGTCGGTTTCGTCCTGATGATGGTTCTGGATGTCGTGTTGGGGTGACATTGGCCTTGATCATCACCATACTAGTCGGGGCTTTCAGCACCCGATCCGCCCGCCTGCTCGGATCTTCGGACAGGCTGCTTCCGTATGTTCTTGATTATCAACGATGGCTGTCGTTGGCTTTCTGCGCCATGTTCCTCCCGCTTCATCTTTTATGACGGCCTGCACTTTGCCGCTGTCTGCCGGCATATTGTACAGGAGGAATTGTACTTCTCGATTCATATCGGCTATACAAAAGTGGTAATTTGTTCTGTTGGAATAAAAAACAATGTTCAAAATTTTGTATTATGCAGCATAAACATTATGTTTGCATTACATAATAAACAGTGTATATGGAATTCGTTGACAGAATAGATGAAACTGCACGATTAAAGGACGCACTTGCAAGAGAGAAGTCCTCGTTAGTCGTGATGTGCGGTCGCAGACGGCTGGGTAAGTCAACGCTTATTAAAAGGGTGTTGTCAGAAAATGATGTTTACTTCCTTGCAGACCGTTCTGAAGAGCAACATCAGAGAGTATTGCTTGCAAAAGTAATAGCACAAATCTTCCCGGATTTCGACAAACTGACATATCCGGATTGGGAATCTATATTTCGTGCGGTCAATTATCGGACAGACAAACGTTTTACTTTATGCTTGGATGAATTTCCGTATCTTGTAGAGCAATCGCCAGAGTTGCCGTCTGTATTGCAGAAACTTGTTGATGAGAAGCTGTTGAAGTATAACCTTGTGCTTTGCGGTTCATCACAAAATATGATGTATGGGTTGTTCCTTGATTCTACCGCACCTCTATATGGGCGTGCTGATGAGATTATGAGACTTACGCCGATACACTTGCCGTATATTCAAAAGGCTTTGCATCTTAATGCGATGAATGCCATTGAAGAATATGCCGTATGGGGCGGTGTGCCGCGTTATTGGGAACTGAGGGAAAACAGAAGTTCGCTTGAGGATGCCCTGTGGCGCAATATCCTTTCGGTAAATGGAACTCTTTATGAAGAGCCGATAAAACTATTTCAGGATGATGTAAAGGATATTGTCAAGACTTCAACGATCATGTCTTACATTGGGACTGGCGCAAACCGGCTTTCCGAAATTGCCGCACGATGCAACGAGCCGGCAACCAATCTGTCGCGTCCGTTGAAGAAACTTATAGACCTCGGATTTTTAGAGAAAGATGTTCCTTTCGGAATTGACGAAAAGAATGCAAAAAAGAGCCTATATAAGATTGCAGACCCTTTTATGGCATTCTACTATCAGTTTGTCGTTCCTAATCGCTCGTTTATCGAGCTTGGCCGTCGCTTACCATTAGAACAGGCACTGACAGCCCATTTCTCGGAGTATGTGAGTATTCATTGGGAAAAACTATGCAGGGATGCTGTAACGGGAAATATGGTCAATGGAATTGTTTACGGTAAGGCAAAACGTTGGTGGGGTTCTATTCTCAATGAGGATAAGAAGCCGGAACAGGTCGAGTTCGATGTTATGGCCGAATCGCTTGACAAAAAATATCTGCTTGTTGGCGAATGCAAGTGGACAACAGGAGAGAATGGGAAACATTTGACAGCCGAACTTCTCCGTAAAGCTAATTTGCTGCCGTTTGCCAAGAGCTACACTATTGTTCCTATGCTGTTTCTTAAGAATGCTCCGAAAGATGATGCCGGGAATGCGATGTTGCCGGAAGATGTTATTAAAATGATGAGGTAAATTAGTGGCCGACCATGGCCTGGAATACGTATCCCTGATCAGAGTTGATTATCTCCGGAGCTCCGTGCCTTGTAATGGCACTTTTGACCGCCTTCATATTGACATACGCATCGGCACTACAACTGGAACAGGTCACCATCGGCCTAGATCGCCCCGAGCCCCATCAGCATATACCTCAATGCTTCTGCCTCATCGGCCACATAGGGCTTCCTGGACAGGACCATGCGGGCAATCTTAACGCCGTCATCGGCTTTGGTTATCTGCTGGAAGAATGGTTTTCCGTACTCCGGCCAGACCAACTCGGCTTTGTCGCCTTCATCGACTAGATCCACATAGACGACAACTACCCAGCCGTAGTCGGTGTCGTACTTCTTACATCCATTGACCTTCATCTTCATTTCATTGTCCTTCACGGTGACTGTTCCTTTCTCGAAGGCCATATCGCACTTGGTAATTTCGACAGAAGGGATGCGCATCTGCTGTGATAGAATGGCGTGGTCCTCGTAGGAGACATAGCGGGGCGTGGCGATGATTTCAATGGCCTCGACATACATTCTGCCGCTGTAGTTCAGCGGATTGGTGCTCTGCGCTGCTGCAGCGAAGGATGCCAGCAACGCGATGGTAAATACTAAGATTCTCGGTTTCATGTTGATTTGTGATTATTGAGTGTTATGTTTCTGTAACGCAATTATTGTCACATTCAGGTCTGCTGCCATTTCCTCCAAATGTTTGATAGGATTCTCTTCCTCAAGAAGATGAATTCCGTCAATGATGAAGACCCGCACCTTCTGCTCGGAGATAATAACCTTCGCCATAGTGTGCATTTCGCCAACCGATACTTCAGTGGAATCATCCATAAACAAAGGGGCTTTTGACAAAGAGATGATTCCGTTTTTGGCCTTATCCCATTCTTCTTTCGGTGCTGTAGCAAGCCTGGCGATATTATCCGTGTATCGAGAGAATATAATGGTCAGAAGATCACTTACGATATCATCCTCCTTCTTCTCAAGTGAGAAGAGAACGGTAGATATTCTATTATCGACGGCCAATGGAAAAGCGACCTCTGCGGCAGTTGATGTCTGGCTTTCTTCTTCGCCGTCATCGATAAGAAAGAGACCGGGCTCCAGACTATTTTCGGATATTTCTTTAATTGACTTGATTGTCTTTACCATATGTTTTTATTCGAAATGATTCTGTGGTTCATAATATTCAGCCAGTTGCTCAAACATCTGTTTGCGCTGTTCGCGTTTCTGGCTTGCCCTAACCAGGCCACGGACTTGACGATGAGTTCCTGTAGAAGAGGAATGACCTCTGAATGTGGACGAACCCATCATCCGATGAATACAGCAATGGCAGTGTATTAGGACAAGCTTAGAAGGACTATTTTTCGGCATCTCATCTTGTCTATGAGGATTATGAACAGAGTCGTCCCACTTTGATGATTTGAAAGACGGCCCTGTATAACAGCGCCTCATGAAGTTGTCTCTAAGTTTACTTCGGCTCATACCTTATAGTTCTTCTGATTGATCTTCGTGGACTCTCACCAGGATGACGGGGACGCCCATGCCTCTGGACAGTCCTTCAAGGTGACTGGCTATCCATTCTCTACCTTTCTCCGGGTGATCTTGGAAGTATTTAGCGGTGAGGCGCTCTGCACCGCTGATGATGAGGGCTCGGACGAAGCGGCGGTTGATGATGCCGGTGGCTTTGCGAAGAACAACTTTAAACTCGGGATTCTTCTGGTCCAGGACATAGACGGTACCGACAGCCTTCTCCTGAGGGATCAAGGATTCTATAGCTTCTTTGTGACCGTCCAGGGAAATGCAGAGGACAGATGTGTTCCACTTCTTGCGCAGATCGGACGCCATCTGGGCGACGATGAAGGATTCGCTCACTTCGTCAGTGGCGGTGATACGCTGTACACGACCCTTCTCGTAACCAGGGATTTGATTGATGAATTCTGCCATATCGAAAGTTTTTCTGCAAAATTAACCGGACCTTCGGCAGAAATTCGGCAGAAGCTAAGAAATTGCGTTAAAAACGGAAATATTTTGGCAGATTGTTCTGCCCAGCTGGAACTGCTGCCCTTCAGTTTCGTGGATATGGCTGAAGAGATGCCACCAGGGCTGGGCCTTCAGGACGAAGTTCTGAATATTCAGAGACCCCAGGTCATTGTCCAGGATGCCGTAAGGTGGCCAGTGTGTGACCAGAATGTCAGTATCGTCTGGTATGTCTTCATCGGCAATCCTGGCATCTCTGGAGATAGAGCCAATGACAACTCCGTCGCATTCCTCCACAGCATCCTGAAGAACAATAATGCCGGCCGCCTCAAACTTCTGGACAACTGTTTGATATCGGATACGGCTGAAAGATAATTCGTGATTACCGGGAACAAAGAGTTTCCACTTGGCAGGGAGAGCCCCGAACCAAGCTATGAAGTCATCATACTCTCCACCCTTCAGGTCATCCTCTACGGCATCTCCGGCACAGATGACAATATCCGCATCCTCCGGCACCTGCAGGCGGCGATGGTTGCCATGGGTGTCGGAGAATGCGATGATGACTTTATCATTAAGAGATATCACAAGACTGGTTCCTTATAAAGTTTTCTATCCGAGATTATCTCACGGACCGTCTTATCTGATTGATATGCTTTTTTATCCAGCAGCAGCAAGCTACCGAAGTAATCTCTTACACTACATAGCTGATAGTCAAAAGAAGCGCTTATTGAATATGCGGATAAAATCCTTCTGACCATTTCCTCTGCCAAGATACTGAACTGCGTGGCAAACTGATTGTCATCGTAATTTGCCGCGACATTATTGAAATAAATATGCCCTGTAGGTTTCTTCTCTAATGCATAGAGAACAATACCAAGCAGATGACACGTTTCCTGTTTGGCATCAAACCAAGAAGGTGATTCTTCTTTTTCGGCAAGGGCACTAATGCTATTAATGAAGGAAACAAACTCATCCATTACCTTCTTTTTATTATGATACCTTTCACCAATGGAATAGTTTACTTTCTTGCCACTGACACTCAAATAAACTTGATCTGTATTCCAATATGCTTCAGGAAGATCTTTCAAATAGTTTTTATTGAGCGCCGTCTCTGTATACTTGCTCTCAATAAAGACAATCTCATTGCCACTTTCAAAATACACATCCATATTCGGGGAAATCTGGCGAGCCCCTGACTTTATCCCAGGTAGTTTCTTCTCAAATTGAATTACCGAGTATCCATCATCAGAACCCATCCATGAGTACAGGTCAAAACAGAGTCTGGAAGAGCTTCTGGGACTCCAAAACTTCTCTTTCAATTCGTTGCCACTACCTTGTAAATAATGAAATACAAAGCTGTCGAGTTTTCCATCCTTCTTGAAAGGATAAAAGAGACGGCGCAAATAATCAATCTTAAGATCCTTATTCATTTACTACTGATACTTTTTGCTCATAGATTTAACCACTTCTGAAATACTCTCACGTAGTCTCTTCGGCTCCAGGACCTCAATCGAATCCCCAAACGACAGGATGTCCTGCTTGAAGTCATAGTCTGGGGCGAGATCGTAGGCGAAGATGCTGTGGTCGCGGTGTGTTTCTACCTCCTCCTGACTGCTGTGAAGCGGCAGAGACCGGAAGTAGCGGACCTGTTTGCCATAGACCTTCAAGAGGACCTGCTGAGGCTTCATGTCGTCGTACTTGCGCACGCCGTACAGAGACTGGAACCAGGCTTTGGCATCCAAACCCTCCGGGATCTTGAATGTGTCGGGAAGTATCTCTACCTCGAGCATGCGGTCTAGGGCGTACATGTGAGGTTTGTAGTCCTTGTCGTTATCCTTGTGGCTGTACAGGTACCAGCGGCGCTTGAACTCCCGGATGAAATACGGCTCCAGCTCAAAGGTCTGCTCCTCATTCATGCGATAACCCTGATATCGTACCTTCAATTTCCGGTTATCCCGGATAGCCTGGATAACGGTAGTTAGGAACTGGTGGCTGGAGGGTACGTTCTCAAAGAAGATTCTGTCCTTCATACCGGCACTCTCGTTCAGGAGTGAATTCAAGCTGAGGGCATCCAGCATCCAGGATCGAATGCCTGTTCCGTCCATATCATCTTCGTTGACGATACTATAGGTGTTATCCCTGCGGTCGCAGACAATCTCGATTCCAAAGATGTCAGAGATAGATTCTATATGATTCGAGAACGTACGCGCGGGAAGGTCACTTCCAAGTTCATTTACTGAGCTCCGCCGCCACAACTGCCTGATTTGGGCCAGTGTAAGAGGCCCGCGGCTCTGGAGTGTCTCCAGCAGCCAGATGTAGGATTTGAAGTAATTCTTTGCCATATCTGACCATAAAGATAGCAATATCTTCGGCAAAATAATGGTAGAATATAGAAATAGTGTATTTGCCGGAATCTTGCTGAAGCACCCATTAACTTTGTCGCCAGAAAACGAATGAGAATATGGAAATCAAGCAACTCGTGTCAATGTCATTTGACTTTTATTTTGGAAATTATATAGGAGTTGGCTAACATTTTCCTTATGAT
>ULQB01014402.1_pt1 | contig 20299 bp, 7 predicted proteins | sample 1954041 | NCBI WGS metagenome assembly ULQB01 (sample SAMEA4835644, study PRJEB28245) | human gut metagenome | biome: gut microbiome; material: fecal sample | place: Denmark | collected 2008 | reverse complement strand
TAAATAGATGTCGTCTCGTTTAAACGGGACACTAGTGATAGAAAGATGGAAAAATTGACGAATCAGGAAGAAGAGATTATGCTTCGGATATGGCAGTTGGGGCGATGTGCCGTGAAACAGATTATGGAACTGTTGCCAGAACCTCGTCCACCTTATACTACAGTGGCTTCTATTGTGAACAATCTGAAGCGCAAGGAATATGTCAAGGCGGAGCGGGATGGTAAGGGGTATGTCTATTCTCCACTCATTGCCGAGAGCGATTACAAGCGGAAGTTCCTGTCGGGTTTCGTGAACAATTACTTCAAGAATTCCTTCAAGGAAATGGTTTCCTTCTTTGCCAAGGACGAGAAAATCAGTCCCGAGGACCTCAAGGATATCATCCGTGAAATCGAGAATTCGGAAGAATAACTCGAGAACTATGCTGAATAAATCAAGCTTTCGGAAGAATAATTATTAAGTTCATTTCAAACTAAAATCGAAACTGTATGGCAATATATCTTATAAAAATCAATGTAGCCCTGGTGCTGCTTTATGGCTTTTATCGCCTCACGGTGAGCCGCGATACCTTCTTCGGTCTTCGCCGCCTTACCCTCTGGCTCATCTATGCCGTCGCCCTGATGGTTCCGGCGCTCAATCTGGAATATTGGGTGCGCGATACACCAACGATGGCGGGTATGGCGCATGTATATGCCGACACGTTTTATCCCGTGGTGGTTGTAAAGGCTCAGGCTTCCGGCATAACCTGGATGGATATGCTGCTGGGCATCTATTGGGTAGGAGTAGCCGTCCTCTCATTGCGGTTGGTATGGCAGCTCTTCAGCATCATCCGCCTTGTGGTTATTTCCCGGAAACAGGAGGTGGAAGGCATCATGGTGCATCTGCTTAAGGGCGAGGGGAGTCCGTTCTCCTTCTTCCGCTGGGTGTTTATGTATCCATCTACCCTGGAGGGTAGGCAGTTGCACGAAGTGATGGTTCATGAATGCACCCATGTTTCGGGTCTCCATTCTTTGGATACCCTCTTCTCCGAGCTTTTCTCCATCGCCTGCTGGTTTAATCCGTTTGCCTGGCTGATGAAGCAGGAAGTAAGAATGAATTTGGAATATTTAGCCGATGAAAGTGTTTTATCTGATGGCAACGCGCGCAAATCCTATCAGTATCACCTTCTAGGTTTAGCATATCGACAGCCGAATGAATCGACCAAGATTGCTAATAATTTTAATTTATTACCTCTTAAAAAAAGAATTAAAATGATGAACAAACGTAGAACAAGTGAAATAGGCAAGGCGAAGTACCTCCTTTTCGCACCTTTGGCAGGAGTGTTGCTCATGGTGAGCAACATCGAGAGTGTGGCTCGTGAGATTGGCGAGCAGATTCCGGAAGTGGCTGAGGTTCAGCAGAAGGCTGAGCAGGCAGCAGAAGAGAAGGTGAAAACCAAGCCTCAAACCGATACAACCAAGAAGAAAAAAACTTGGGATTGTATGCCGGAAACGATGCCGCAATTTCCTGGCGGTAAGCTAATGTTGATGAAGTATCTGGCTGATAACATCAAATATCCTGCTTCCGCTGTCAAGGCCAAAAAGCAGGGTCGTGTGATCGTAACCTTTATCGTCCAGAAGGATGGCAGCGTTACGCATGCCAAGATAGCCAAATCTATAGATCCGGAACTGGATGCTGAGGCTTTGAGAATCGTGAAGGGAATGCCTAAGTGGACTCCGGGTACACAGAATGGTAAACCTGTAAGTGTAAGATATATGATCCCTGTAAAATTCTCTCTTCAGAAAGATGCAACCCCAGGGAAAAAGAAGTAAAGTAGAATATCAATCTCAAGTTATAATAAGAGCATAAATCTCAATTCAATAAAAAAGAGCATAAATCTCATCTCAGCGATAGGGTATGTATTCTCTATTGCCATGTAGAATGAAAAGGGCGGTTTTCTTGCGTGATGCAAGAAGCCGCTTTCTGCATTTTTCACGATTTTGAGGGTTATGCCAAATGTCATAGCCCAAATATCAAAAGAATAGGTTGGATATGATGGGAAATGATTACTTTTGCAGCAGAAATTTTAAACAAGCTAATAACAAGATTACAATGAATAGCATATTAGAAGGTCGTCCTGCCTTGAAAAAGGAGGTCGAGAAGATTGCAGAAGTTGCCGGTTATCTCTGGCAGAATGGTTGGGCTGAGCGTAATGGTGGTAACATCACCGTGAACATCACCGACTTGGTAGATGACGAGATCAAGGCTTTGCCAGCTATCAGCGAAGTGAAGCAGATTGGTACAGTATTGCCAGCCTTGAAGGGTTGCTACTTCTTCTGCAAGGGTACAGGCAAGCGTATGCGCGACTTGGCTCGCTGGCCTATGGAGAATGGTTCTATCATCCGTATCCTCGACGATTGCACCAGCTATGTTATCATCGCAGATAACGCCGTGATGCCTACATCTGAGTTGCCAAGCCACCTGAGCGTTCACGCCCGTCTCATCGAAAAGGGTTCCAACTACAAGGCTACCGTTCATACTCACCCTATCGAGCTTATTGCCATGAGCCACAACAAGAAGTTCATGGGCAAGGACGTTTTGAGCAATCTGCTCTGGAGTATGATTCCAGAGACCAAGGCGTTCTGTCCACTCGGTCTGGGTATCGTTCCTTATCAGTTGCCAGGCAGTTTGAAGCTTGCTGAGGAGACTTTGAAGGAGTTGGAAGACTATGATGTAGTGATGTGGGAGAAGCACGGCGTTTTTGCCAAGGGTTTGGACGTGATGGATGCTTTCGACCAGATTGACGTGCTCTCTAAGAGTGCCAAGATTTATATCGACTCAAAATGCATGGGATTCGAGCCAGATGGCATGAGCCAGGAAGAGATGGCTGAGATGACTAAAGCATTCAATTTGCCAAGATAATTTATGGACATACATTTATAGGATAACAAAATAGGTTTTCGTAGATATTTAAAGTAAAAAAGATTTGGTTTTTAGGTTTTAATGATAATGGTAGAGGGTGTGTCATCGGAATGACACACCCTCTTTTTGTTTCCAGAGTAATCTATCTTTTTTCCAGAATAATCTTGTTATTTATTTCACCATCACCTTTGTTTTGCCGAAGATGTAGAAGCCAGGATGGAAACCGCTGTAGATAGCAGTTCCCGGCTGCACATCCAGGATGCGATAAAGCTGTCCGGTGGTAGAGAATACCTTGAGTTGGGTGGCGTAGGTGCTCTCCACACGTACACGGCGCTCTGAGATAGGACGCACGATGAGATAATCGCCATCCGGCGCATCTTCTTCGTTGCCGTTTACCTCAGGCTGAATCTTGTCGATGCCCGTTGTTTCTGCGATATGAATCACGGAAGGGGTATCGGCAGAACGTGTCTGGGCGTTTGTAGAAGCCGATGTCATATAGGTACGGAATGGCATGATGGTCGCCAGGATCTCCAGGGTAGAGGCGTCATCGAATGCGGTTCCGTCTGCATTCATTCCGTAAGTGCCATTGGCTACCTGCTTGGCAGCGAAGGTTCCTCTGTGCGAGAAGCCACAGCCACTGACATTCTCTGTTTCCATGTTTTGGGTGATAGGTATCTCGATGGCAGTCTTTGAAGCTTCTTTGCTTGCTTCGCTGAAGGCATGGAAGGTGACGGTCTGTGCTGCTTCTTTCGTGTCCAGGATGTTGTTGTAGAACTCGCTTGAGAGGTCGAATTCGTAATAGCGGTTTCCTGGGAATCGGACCACGTATGGTACTCCTGCCGTGAGAGGCAGATAACCACTGAGGGTCTGTTCGTTTGCGTAATATGGATTGTCTACATTATTATATAGCCATTTTCCTCCGTAGGTATCTACGAAGAAGGTATTATGGAATGTATAAACCATACCAGTGGTATTTCCTGGATTAAACAGACCTGTACCCGGACGCTGGAAAGTAGCCGATGTCTTGCCATCTGTTGTCGTTACAGCTGTGAGACCACGGAGCCAATATTCATGATGCAAATTGCTATTTCCGTAGAAATGCGTAATTTCGCCATTGAGCGAAGCCACTGCTTTCTGTACCGTGAATGGCAGGCAGATGCCTTCCCATGCTCCCGTTGTTTCGTTAGCATAATACATCGGCTTGCGTATATACCAGGCATGGTCGGTAACCTTGAATTTGATAGGCACGCAGAAGTCGTTGTTCAGACAGACATTGCCTTCGCTGTTCTTGCCGTCAGGTGTGCGCTCTACGAGATGGAGCAATCGTGTAGAGTAGGCATCACCATCTTTCACGATGTGATGTCCCGCAATCTTGTCCTCTGAAGTATTTTCGTCATAACCCAAAGCGTTGTTCACGATGTCGTATATATCGGTAGCATTCGCTGTATAAACCAGGAGGTTCTGGGTGACGCCATCCTTTACAATGAAATCTGTGAACGATGTGGCATTATCTGCGTCTTCAGCCGTGAAGTCGATAGCCGTTGTTGTCGGGATATGCACATACGTACCCATGTTTCTGGTGTCCTGTTTGTAGGCATTGTAATGGAACTTGTCTTTCTCCTTACTTCCATAGTAACCGTCGGTTCGATAAACACGGTTGTTCATGTATTTATTCTGCTGTGATGCAATCTTGGCAGGATAATCGGCAGGAGTTGATTGCAGACTCTGTCCCCAGAAGAGGAAGTCGTTCATCAGTTCACTACTGCTGTTGTTTGCATTGAACAGTGGCAGATAGTTGCCCTGGCGGGTTTCCTTGCTGGTTTCTGTTGCAGCCTTGTATTCCTGTGCACGAGCCTGGTCGATAGTATGCGTCTTGTCATGACGGGTTTCAGCCTGACCGTAGTTAGGCAGGTCGCTGTCCTGGCCTTTTCGCAGATAGGTGATACCCGTATTCTTGCCCGTGATGGCATCCGTACGATGGGCATACTGATAGTCGCCGTTGGCATAATAGTCGTACACATACTTCACAGCCTTCTTGTCTTCATCTGTGCTGTTGCCTTGGCGTGCACGCAGATAATATCCGTTCAGATCGTAGGCAACCTTACCATATTTGAAGTCGTCGAACGTGTAATTCTTCCCAACTCCATTGATATCGTAAACGATAGGGTTATCAGGCGCTGAGGCTGGAGCATACTCAAAGCAGCAATGGTAAGAACCCTTGTTGCTGGCAGCGATGCTACCGTTTTCCATACCGAGGTTATAGATATAGCCCCGGTTCTCCTGGAGGAATGACTTGCCTTGAGCCAGACCCTTGATTACATGTCCGTTACCATGAAGAGTACCGGCAAATACAGCCTTACTTCCATCGAAGTTGCTGGTCATGGTGATGTCGTTCTGCAGGACGAATTGTGCATTTTTGCCATATAGTTCCGCCTTGCTTCCCGAGCCGGTTCCGATGGTATCCACGAAGTTGATGAACGCCTTCAGGTCGCTGGCATCGTTGATGTAGATGCGAGGCTCTGCGAAAGAAGGCTCCGTCTTGGCACGCTGGATAGCTTCTGAGAGATGGAGGTTGACACCCGCCTTATGCGGATCCATCTGATGATAGTTATGAACCGTGAGGGTATCGCCTGCCGCCATATTCACTGGGAATACCACATCGTTGAATCCGTTCATGGTGACACCCAACTGTACGCCATAACCGTTCATGAAGTAGTAGGCAGGAATATCCAGATAGTCCTTGGTCTTGTCGTAGACGCTACCGGCAAAGAGGTCCTTGCGACTGTCTTCTATCTTATCTCCCTGCTTGTAGGTATTCTTTGAATCCTTGGTCTTGAGCAGCCAGGACTCCTTTTCGTCAAACTCAGTTGTAGCCTTTCCGTCCTTGTCTCTCTTCAGCTTACCGATGTGCCAGAAGTAACCGTTTGCAGCGAAAGCCTGGTCGGCAGCAATCTTCACCTGGTCTTTCTTCAGACGGATCATCTCGCCCGGCAAAGCACAGTTGTCGATGGTGATATGCCCGGTGAAGTTAGGTCCCTGCACGTATTCGATGGTGAGGAAGATGGTATAGGTATATTCTATCTCCTTACCGTTTTCATCCTTTTTAGGAGTAATCCCGTCTTCTTCGAGCAGCTTGGATCCCAATATCAGTGTAGCCTGACATTTCTTTTCAAGATGCTTGTGGTAATAATCCGGAGATGCATCGGGATTGTTGTCTATCAGTCTAAATGAAATCTTGGCATCGCCATCCCGGTCAGACGGAAGTTGCTTGTTGATATAATTTTTTTCATCATACGTACCTTCATCCGTTGTACCGGTCATTGGCAGTTCAGCTGCAAATCCCTTTGTGTTGTAGTCTTTGTCTGCCGAAGCACCTACATACAGTTTGTACTTACCGGCAGTCTCTGCAGTTTCCAAATCACACTTATAACTTTCATCATGTCCACTTCTCATCTTCCAGCTCTTGATGTATATCTCCTGACCCTTCTTGAGTCCGGCTAGGGCGGTAAGTCCATCCGAGTTGTCATTGTCGAAGTGGATGTTTTCCTTATAGGTATAACCCGTGATGTGGGCGTTGAAATAATAGTTGTAACCAGTTACATACCAGTAGTGTATTTCTGCCTTTTCATCGGGATTGGCTCCTTCTCCCATCGCATAGAATCCGGTAGGCGAGCAGTCGTCGATGATAAAACGGTTGCTGCTTTTATTGGTGTGATTCAATGGGAAGACGAAGTTACCGGTGGTTTCCAGGAAGTCCTTGTTCTCATGAATGTTGTCTGCATAGACATATCCACCACCTTCACCCGTACGGGCATTCATCAGGTTCATCTCTATGACACCATAGATAGGACCATAGTAGATCGTCTCCTTCATCTTCTTGGTGTCTGGGTCGATGGATTCCTGTGCATTCTGAATCTTCAGGGCATAACCCGATGCGATACCTATCATATTCTTAGCCGTACCGTTGTTGCGCTTCTGGAATTCTGTTACATCTGTCATTCCACTTTCTTTATACTTCTCGATGCAAGCTTCTTTGAAATCCTGATATGTTTGCGTTTTAGCTTCACCATTCTCATTATACCACTTATCCGAGAACTGAACATTGGATTTCACGGCACCTACATAATGAATGTTGTTGGCAAGACCCATATAGTTGCGTGCCTTGCTTGTATATTTAAAGACATTCGATGTTTGGGTGCTCTCCGATGTCTTGGTGCTCTCTGGTTGTTCAGCCTGCAGATTACTGTCTGTCAACAGGATATCGGTTGCCACCATCTTGATTTCTCCCACACGTGCGATAGAGTAAGGAGTCTTATTGATTTCGTTGACGGTATAGTCGCGTGCACCGAGCAGCGAGAAGCAGTTATCCTCCAGTCGCAGGATGTCCATACGCTGGAGCGTGTTGATGATTTTCGGGTTGTCGATGGTATGGCCGGCAAAACCGTAACCCGTGATGTCGGCACTGCGGAAGCCCTGGGCATAGGAGAGGTGACCATCGCCGAAGATACCACCCTCGCTGTCGTACTCATAGAATTTATTCTCACGGATGCCCACTAAGCCCACGTAGTCAGGAGTCTGCTCATTCTTGAAGTATTTTTTCTCTTCATAGATGAAGCGATAGGTATATTTATCGCCATCCCAGCATTTATAATAATAGCCATAGAGGTCGGTGCCTTCAGGAAGACTGATTTCCTTCATATCCTGCTTGGAGATGGTGATATGCTCACTCTTTTTATTGTCACCCACCAGATTATTGTCACCCACCAGAATCAGGGTATTGCCTCCGAAGCCGGCAGTGGTTCCACCCAACTTCTGGAGCTCATCCTGATGCTCTTTGCCATCGGTAAAGGCTTTATCCACATTGAAATCCTTTGTCAACTTCAGCACCGTGGTGTTGTTTGCCAGGACGGAAGCACCCTGGATGAGGGAATATCCTCCGCCATAAATAGCTTCATCGATATTGATATGTACGTTCTCCCACAAATTCTCGGATAGAGAAGGAGATACCTTGGTGAAATAATCGTCCTTTTTGGTTATCTTTTCACGGGTACCATTATATTCTATCTCCACGATGTCATCATATACACCTTGGGTAATCAGTTCACCGGCAAGCAGATGAATCTCCTGCTTGATGGTAGGAGTCTTTGTGGTGCCGTCATCGTTCATCTTATCATGATTCTTCTGGTCGGTACGGTTGAGGATATACTTTCCATTCTGCAATGGCTTCACCTGATAGTAAGTTGGATAACCCACCTTCACCTGGGTAGAACCATAGACATAGCCCGAATAGGAACCGCCGGTTACCGAACGGAAGACGTGACCGTTGAGGATATCCACATCGGTAAGACCGATGACATTACCATTCTGACCGCCACCATAGATGAAGTTGGCAGATACACCGCAAGGAGAGAAAGTATCTCCATCCGTAGGGTCTGCACAGCTGATGCTAGCATCACCCATGATGATATGGGTGTTGCCATATACATAACTATTCATACCATATCCGGCACCATAGATGTTGAGGCTGGAGTATTCCGGATTGGTAGCCAGATATTCGTTCGATTTTTCCAGTTTTGCCTGATCCTTACCGGCAAGCATGTCGCTCCGGAGGTCGATGGTAACATCGCCTCTCACGGTTCCTGCCTTGAAGCAGCCGCCATAAACGCAACCGCCCTGGTAAGCGTCATCTACCACTTTTGGTTCAAACTTGTTCTTGATGGTCAGCTTGATGAATGGCTTTTCTGAATGAGCTATGCCGAGGAGATAACCGCCTTCGTGGGATACCCCCACCAGTTCCTCCTCGTCTAAGTTGGCTCTATTGCAGCCACCTACAATCTTTTCGGTGATGGTGAGTCCTGCTGGGAATTCGTAGTCTACCACGTTGCCCTCTGCATCCGGATAGATGTTCATGTTACCACGGTTACCGCCACAGAAGAAGGAACCGATGGTACAGTTGTCCAGGTTGTTGCCCCAAGTCAGTTTGCCCTGGATATTCATCTCTACCGGCTGGAAATAGAGGTCGAGGAGATGCGGATAGACCAGCGGTCTCTGTGCTTTCTCTATTGGCTGATAGAGGATGTCGATGTCATTGTTGGAAGGGTCGTTCTCCCAGTCGATGGTATCGGCTAAGTTCAATTCCTTGCTGGCATCATAGTAATCACCGTTCAACTTCTGGAACTTGTTCATGAAGTCGTTGTCTTCTCCTTCTTTTGGGAAGAGCGCATCTCCGTTACAGCCCATGAATACGCTTCGGATGTTGACATTACTTCCTATCTTGAGGTCCACGCTACCTTCGGTTTTGAGAGATGCCGTTTCTGCTTCTTTTTTAACTTTCAATACTGTAGCAGAGTTTCCTCCACAATATACGTCGCCCTTGATGAGCACAGCGTCGCTCTTTCCGTTACCTTCGATGTTGATGTTCACCTTGTTGGTCATCGGTCTCCATGAGTTGATGTTCACCATCTTCAGGGCGTCGCTTGCTGTCTTATGTGAAGGCATGTTTTCTCTCATTGGTACGGTGAATACCAATGGAACTGTTTCTGAATTATCGTCGTTCGGATTGAGCGGATAGTGCTCGTTGACGGTCACCTGGGTGTTGCCCTTTCTGTCCAAGGCATAGAGGTAGTCACCGTTTCCGGCACCATACACGTCGCCGTAAATCTTACCGCCATATATATTAATATGTGTACCGGAGCCGTTGTTGTCAGTAAAATCACCATCCTTAACGCTTACGTTAACATAGCCCGAAACATCGTTTCCGCCGTAAACATTGCCATGGATGAAGATGTCCTTGTTGCCCATTTCTCTTTCAGAAGATGCGGCTTCAGGATTCTTGGTTCCGATGTTCACCTCTGTGCTCAGGATGACATCACCCATCATACCGCCGCCGAAGATGTCATGGCAGTCAATAGCCTTGATATTGACGGTGGTAGAATTTACAGAGTTGTAGAATCCGCCACCAAAGACTCGGCGACAGAAGATACCACCGGATCCTTCTACGTGGGTATTGCCCACCACCTTTCCGGAGTAGCCACCACCCACGATGTCCATCACGGAAAAACCGCTCAAGAAGTGCATGTATTCTTCGCCCTTCTTGATATCGTCTACGTGACCTCTGTTGTTATCTTCTTCCATGTTGATTTTCACATGGGTATCACCCTGGATGACGGTATGTTCTCCATAGCCGCCACCGAATACGCAGAAGTGAGGGGATCCCACCTTATTATATATCTCCTTCCATGCCATGGTTTCGAAGAATTTCTTATTCACTCCATAAGCCACCTGGGTATTGTCATGCAGTAATCCCTTTTCCATGGTGAGATGGGCATCTTTGCCTACCACGCATGCTATGTTTCCACCGGCATAGATGTTGTGGTTGATCTTGAACTTCAATGCCTGGTGGTTGTACTGTGGAGAGTAGGTGATACCTTCAATGATGCTTGCCGGTTCCCAGGAACGGGTATCTGCCAGCCAGTAGGAGGTGAGCAGTGCCTGTCCACCCTTGATATATACGTTGGTGTTACCCTTTACGTCTGCCGAGGTGATGGCAAGAGAATCCTGGCCATTGACGATGATGCTGTCGCAATTGCCTAAGCCTCCGCCATAGATGCCATGACCTATTCTTCCATCGTAGACGGTGACGAAGGTGTTGCCATATACCGTTCCGTTCTGGCAGCCACCATAGATTTTTTCCATCAACAATGGTAGCATGGTTGTGTTGATGTCGGCAGCAGGATGCTTCATATTTTCGGTTGAAGAAGGATCTTCGAAACCGCCAGCTTCTGTCCAGTATGGATAGGTGATGCCTGGTCGGTCTATCAGCAAACTGGTATTGCCGTAGATGGCGCCCAGACTCGTAACGTCGTGACATTGGGTGACAAGACGACCCTTGCCGCCGGCGAATACCTGCGAATAGATGCCGGCACCACGGATGTTGACAAGGGTTGTGCGATGGGTGGCATCATCGGTATTGCTGGCATCGTACGTTTCGTTATTCTTGTTTCCAACGTTAGCCACATCGCCTCCACCATATACGCTTCCGATAATCAGGGTGCGGTCTATCTCAATATTACGAGTTTTGGTATCTTTCAATTTCAGTTTTCTACCATAGATATGTACCTCTGTTTCCTTTACGCTTGCCATATCAGGGAAGTCGATGTATTCTCCATTCTTGTTCTTTACCGACTCTACTCCGGCACCGCCGCCATATACGTTTTGACCTACGAAGCCCGACTTGATGAATATCTTGGAGTTGCCATCTACCTTTCCGAAGTCATAGATTTTGTCCTTGTTATATTTTCCGAAAGGTACAGCACCGAGACCTGCACCATAGATATTTTCGCAGAAAAGCTGGCAGTCGGTCTCTACGTAGGTGTTGCCTGTTACATATCCTGAGAAACCACCACCATGAATGGCCTGGAAAGAGAAGCCCGGTACACCGAGTGTCCAAGCCAGACGACTTACGCGATAGCGACGGAAGGTTGCCGGGTCGCTGTCTGTACCATCCACACTACCGAAATATTTTATCTTCTCTTCTTTGTCTACTTTATTGAATTCCTTATAGAGGCTTATCTCGAAATCGGAGTATGTCTTGAAGTCTTTTTTCTGATTGAGATAGCGGTATTTCGCCCCATCGACGGCGATGATACCGTCGTCATTTATATGGCTACCCGGCTGTGCATATACCTCCGCCTTAGCCACCTTGGTGTTGGCACCAAAGCCGGCACCGAAAACAGAGAACTGAGGGTCGGCAACATTCTTGGCGCTGATATACCAGCAGAGACCCGGCAGGGTGGTAACGTCGAACATACTGAGCAGTTTGCCATTCTTGTCTGTGATATCATCAAGAGGGGAGTGGTTGATAACCACGATTGCCTTGCCGGTTCCATCTGCCGCAGTGTTTTCGTTGGAATAGGTACCCACGATGCAGGCACGGTTGCCGCCACCATAGATATTGTTGTTCTTCTTGAAACTTCCAGAGAGAATTTTATCATTGGTAAAACGGAAGAATTCCTGGGTATCCTTATCCGTCAGAATTCTGCTGATAGCATTCTTCGCTTTTCCTTCTGGGAGGTCATTGATGTTTTCTGCCTTCAGAATATCATCTGTTATCTCCTTGAATTCTGTAATAGAGTTGCATATCTTCTGACTATTGCCTTGTGCCGCCAGCCAGGTGGTGATGTTACCGTCGACATCAGCATTCTAGTTCCATATCCAGGTACCGCCATCCATCTGTACCTTGGTGTTGCCAAGGATGTTGGCATAGGTAGCCTTGTTCTCGGTATCCTTTTCACCGAGTACTTCTTCGGTATCCTGATTTTCTTCAGAGATTCCTATATCACCATAGCCGCCACCGAAGACGTCACGACCCAGCATACCGCCCTCGATATGCACCAGGGTGTTGCCGTCTACCGTACCGTAGGCACAGCCACCATAGATATTGTACCAGATGTATGGCACGGTATTGCCGGAATAATCGAGTGCGATGGAATTGGTGGATGTAGCCGCCGTATTGGCTATGTGAACGAGGGTGTTGCCGTTGATTCGGCCTACCTGGTCATAATGCTCTGCCGCCTCTTTGCGAAGACCCTTGCCGCCACCGAATACCGAACCGAAGATGTCACCGCCGATGATATTCACCCAGGTGCGATAGTTATCTACTATGTATGATGGATTGATTTCATCATAGATGATATCGCCAGTTTCTACATTAATATTTGAATAGCTTTGTGGCTTTATGCTGTAATCAGGAGTATAAACTTCCAAACCTACATTCGCCATATCTCCACCGCCATAAACCTTACCATAGATTTTGGCATCGTCAGAAATCTCAACTATGGTCTTGCCGATGACACGAGCCACGTTGGTGAAGTGGGTGCCTGTAGCAGTCTTTGGCGCCACACCTGCACCGCCGCCGAAAACATCGCCATAGATATTTCCGCCTTTTACATGAACCTCGGCACGCGATCCTTCGTAATCAATATTACCAATCTGTCCCGTCATGTTGTCATCACTCTTGTATGGGTCGCCGAATCCTCCGCCATATACTCGATGCAGGAAGGTCTTTCCATCTATGGTTACCGTGGAGCTACGGGTTACGGTTCCGGCATATCCACCACCCAATACGCCCAGGATGGTGAAGTTAGGAATACCCTTGGAGTTGTCGAAGATAGGGAGATTCTTCTTAGTACGGTTGTGAGGACGAGCCATCTGGTCGGTATCTTTATCCACTTCTGCATCATAGTCGTCATATTCTCCATCCACATCCACCGTCACACCGGTATCGGCTACGGTGGTATGTTCGCCATATCCGCCACCGAATACAGAGAAGTGAGGGAAGTTGTTGTCAATATAGGAATCCTTCCATTCCTGAGTCTGCAGGAGGTCGAATGGGGTCATACCCTTCTGCACTTCAACAAGGGCTTTACCTGTTACGTTGCAGGCAAGATTACCGCCACCATAGATATTATGAGGGTTGAGGAAATGTTCCTTAGCGTTTTTATCGTCTTCATTGGTCTTACCGAAGAAAGAAGAACGGTTTTCACCGTTTTCGGGATTCCATTCGATGAACTTGTTATTATTTGCATCCCATATCTTGTTCCAGATGACATTGATGGAGAAGCTGTCCTTTGGTTTTCCGTCGTCGCCATTCTCCTGTCCTCCGAAGTCGTGTGCCAGGTTCACGTTGGTATCGCCTGAAATATCGGCAGAAGTGAAATCCTTCTTATTGATCAGTTCTGTGCCCGATTCGTCTTTGATATTACCCATACCGCCACCGAACACCTGTCCGGCGAAGTTGGCTGCAAAGATGTTGATATTGGTGCTGCCATCTACCTGCGCATAGTTGCCGCCGCCATAGATGTCGCCATAGATGGAAGGTGCCTGCTGATCGCTTCCAGTGAAGGTGACGTTGGTATTGCCGATGACCTTTCCCACCTTTTCTGGCTCTAGGGTAAAGCCATCTGTTGATACCGGGGTGGTTGCTGTAGGAGTGCTAAGACGTCTCTTTCTTCCTTTTCCGCCAGCAAAGACAGAACCGAGAATTTCGGCATGATCGCCGATAGTCACGTTGGTGGCATCTTTACTTCCGTTTTCTACCACCGCCATATCGCCACCTCCATAGATGTTCTGATAGAAGGTGCCGCCATAGATGGTGACGTTGGACTTGCCATAGATGCGAGCCATATCCGAGAGGGTAGAGATGTTGTCGGTTGTTTTATACAATCTTGCATCTGCTACACCATATCCGCCGCCGAAGATAGGGCAATGGAAGATTCCGCCATTGATATTCAGCGCTACATTGCCGTAGGTTTGACCGAGGGCAGTATAGTCGCTGGCATTACCACCATACGGGGTGGTGGAGTAATACCAGTTGGTGCCTCGTCCTCCGGCAAAGATACCGTTTTCACAATAGAATTCTCCGCCGTTGATGGTAAGAGATACGGCTGTTCCTTCCTTGCTTCCATATACATTACCGCCCGTCTTACTTGGAATGGCGATGGCAGATGTCCACAATCCACGGCTCATATATCCGCTACCTCCGGCATAGATGCCGTCAATCGTCTCTGCTTTAGAATCGAAGATTCCACCATTGATGATGATTTGGGTGTTGGTCTTGAGAGGATTTACATCGGTATAAGTATAATTTCCTGCGTTATAGCAATGGTAGGAAACCAAATTGCTCTTGTCCTTGACCTTCTTCTCTGAGTAAGGACCATAAAGCATCACGTCTTTAGTTTCATTCCAGTAAGCGATGCTTTGATCTTGTGTATGGGTCTTGGCATCGTCTTTACCATAACCGATACCATTCATACCACCTGCTCCTGCACCAAAGATACCGCAGAGGATTTTGTCCTTCTCGGTGTTCTTTTCAGGCAGGATCTTGAAGGTTCCGCCATTGATGGTGATGGTGCTGTTGCCATAGAATGGGTTGTTGATTGTTACTTTGCCGTCATGTCCACGACCCATACTACCACCATAAAGTTCGGTAACAATCACGCGGGCATTCTTTTCTTCTGTCGTATTGTTTACTGAATGTTCTGGGTCGAGGGTGATATTGGCACGTCCCATGAAAGTATTCATAGGAACATGATAGGTGTTGCCTTTGTATTCCAAGGTAAATGGACGCTGGGCACCCAAGGTTCCGTTGACGATACGAGCCACCTTACCACTCTTGATGATGATATCCACATCGGCATACATGGCACCCTCGTGGTTTCCGGCAAGGATGATACCGGCATCGTAATCGCTCTTTCTGCTTTTGTTGTCTATGGTCTTTGTTTCATTGTTTTTATCATTCCATTCTCTGTCAATATCCATGGTGATGGTACACTTGATAGGCTGGTTAGGCGTTCCCATCACGCCATTCAGCTGATTACCATTGGTGTCTTGAGTGATAGTCTGTCGGCCACCCACACAGATGGAAGAATAGAAGCCCGACTTGATGGTGATGCTGAAACCCTCCTTGCCATGCGGCATGGATGCTTCGAAGGCTGCAATTTTATCCTTGGTGTCCATTGGAGAGAAGCGACCATCGTTGTTGAAGCCTCCGAATATCTGCATAGGTGTGGTGACGGCACCATCGATGGTACCGTAATTGATAGCATTATCTTTGAATCCCTCCATCTTGATGCCTTTACCCATCTCCAGGTTATTGTATTGGCAGAAGATGTTCTTATAGGAAGCACCGCCAGAACTTTTATTGATGAAGGTGATATACTCAAAGCGGGTATCTCCCCAAAGAGGTAAACCTTTGTCGAGGGAAGTTATTTCGATGGAACCACCATGTTCTTTACCGTTATATTTACCTGTGATGGTTACGTTGCGGCGGAAGAGTGGAGAATTCTTAGCTTCTTCCCACATATTCTTTGTCAGAATAGAGTTTCCGGTATTTTCTGTAATATTGAAACCTGTGGCCTTACTATTGGTTGCATCCTTGTTACTTTCACCTATCAATACGATGATGTTCTCATCCCATGAACCGTTTTCCGAAAGCTTGCTGTAAGCTTTCTGCCATGTCTTCACTGGTGTTTGGTCTGTGTCGCCTACATTATCGTCTTTACCGTCTTTTGGATTCTGATAAACTACTCTGGTAGCACTTACCCAGTCTTTGAAAAGTTCTTGTTTTCTGGAAGTAACCGTAACATGACAGCTATATTTATCGTTATAAGTTGCGTCGTCTGGACGGGTATAACTGGAGGATGTTTCAGATATCTCTGGTACCTTTGTTTCGCCATTATACCATTCGTATTTGATAGTCAGTCCCAATTCAACATTGCTGTATTTCGTATCGTTGGTAACAGTCACGGTATAGGTATTGCCGCTGGTTGCAAGAGAGGCATTTACGTGAATCGCCTTCACCAGCACGGCATTGGTGCGTGCACCACCTCCGATGGCATATACATTCTGATCGTAATCCTGACGAGGCAAGGTGAATTGATTGCTGGTTTCTGTATTCACTTTCTTCCATTCTCCTTTCTCATCAGTAGCATACCAGTCGTATGTTCCGGCTGCTGTCTTGCCATCTGCTGAAACAACAGTCAGTACATCGTTCTTGCCACGTTCCATTTTTATTTTGATGGAATTGAAGGCGAAGTTTGTACTGGCAGAATATGCCCAGGTCTTTTTATCCAGCTGAAGGCTACTGATGAAATCGTTGTTGATTTTGATGAATTCACTTCCGAAAGTGCTGATTTCTTTCTCTGTACCCAGATTATAGTCATCTTTACCTGTAACCTTGCTATCAGCTGTGTAATACAAGGTTTCTCTATTGGCATCCGGCAGGTTCTTGACGTAATTCGCTGCATAAAATGCGATGACACTACCTCTTGTACATTTTGCGATGGTGCTGGTAACCATTTGTGACCCATGGATATAGATGTTGGTCGGAAGGATGGCATTGGTCTTACCGAATGTACTGGCACAACCTATACCTCCTGCAACGGTTACAGACTTATTCTTGTTAAGAGATGCATTCTTATGTATATTGATCTTGGTATCAGAAGAGAGATTGAAGATTCGATAGTTCTTTCCATCGAGGTATCCGATGATACCACCGATTCGGCAGGTGTTTTTAGTGGAATATTTCTCCCCCCGGTCGGTAATGGTTGAGTTCTTGATGATGATGTTGCTCACTTCGGCATAGTCTGTCAAATCGCTCACCACGATACCCATCTTGATGGTACCTTCTTCCGTAGGTAGTTTTTCCGTAGAAACTTCCAGGCGGGCATTGTCGATTATCAGGTTAGTGACGGTGGCAAATTTGTCCTTGGTTCCATTCAGTCTTGAGAAAAGACCCCACGATGCTTCATCACCACCATTGGTGGTCCAATAGATCTTCATATTACGGATGGTCTTTCCATCACCGTCAAATGTTCCTCCAAAGTAACCGGCTGTAGATTTTTTCAAGGTTCCGATTGGCATCCAGATACCTTTGCTCAGGTCGATATCTGAGGATAACTGGAAGTATTCGCCGGAAAACATTGTGGCATATTTTCCGGCAGTTACATCATGTGCCAGCTTAGCCAATTGTAGGTCAGTGCTGATGATGTAAGGGTTATCTTTCGTACCCTTACCTTCAAATTTTTCTTCTTCGGCATAGAATTTCATGCCGTTGTATTCTTTGCCGTAAACCTTAGGCTCTACATCGAAGCTGATAGTTTTCAGCTGTTTGCTTTCTGCGTCAGTATATGAAACCGCTACCGAGCGGGTTTTCTGGCTCAGATTCAGGGTGAGCTTATTACGCTTTTCTTCTTCTCCCGATACCTTTACGCCTTCGTTCGTTTCCTTATCATCTACCTTTACTGTCCAGGTACACACTGTGCCCTCCGAAATCTTTTCCGAAGGTATGGTATACGAGATGGTTCCTGCCTTGAAATCACAAATCTCGGTTTTGATAAGATCTTCTTTGGTGAGACCTTGTGCCCATGCCATCTGCATACTCATCAGCAGCAGGGTGAGGAGCACTATCCATTTCTTACCTATTTTTCGTCCGTAATCAACTTTTTCTCTAAGTTTAGAATCAATTTTCGTTTGATGTATATAGTCTAATTTCATTTGGTATCTAAAATGATTTTTTTCGAATAATCCCATATATTAATCACGCATATATGCATGTTATTTTATCACGCATATACGTGCGCGTGTAAATTGTCTGCAAAAATAACGAATTTTATTTAAAAAAGCATTAAAGATTGTAAACTATTCAATAGGTTTTATGGTTATTTAACTAGATTGGAAAGTATACATACAAAAAAAATCTTCAGAGCTGCTTTATCAAGCAGTCCTGAAGATTCTTTTCCTATTCTGTTATCTGTCTAAAAATCAATGATTAATCCATGTGGAAGAGTTCTTCCAATGGGATGCTGACAGGCGAATTATCCGGATTCACCTCCATGATATCTGCCATCATATCCCACCATTTCTGGGTGATAGGATCCACGTTGGTCGTGTCCTGGCTGTTGGTATCGCTATCGCATTTCTGAACGGCAAAGAGCAGGTTGGTGTCCTTGTCCCAGAAGATACTGTAGTCGCTCACACCCTGGTCCTTGATCATCTGTTTCAACTCTGGCCAAATCGCAGCATGGCGCTTGGCATATTCCTTTTCGCATCCCTTCTTGAGATACATCTTGAATGCAAATCGTTTCATATCATTCTATTTTTTGATGTTAAATCAACTGTGGCAGGAAGCTTGAGATAATCAAGACGATGATGCCGACGATTAATACGGCGATGGTCTTCTTGGAGCAGCCCTTCCATTCCTTCAAGATGATGCCCCATACATTTGAGAACACCACGTTGAGTGCCATCAGAATGCAGAAAGACAGGGTCATGAGGGTAGGAGATTCCGTGAGGAAACCTTTTCCTAATGACAAACCGAAGAACTGACTGTACCACAAGGCACCAGCCAGGGCACAATACAGGATGTTGTTGCTCCAAACCTCCTCGTTCTTATAGTCGCTCCAGGTATGGTTCTTGGTGTTCTGATAGAAACAGTAGATGGCATTGGTGATGAAACCACCTACGGTTACGAGGAAGGTGGCAGGCAAGGTCTTGAACATATCAGGAGTGAAGGTGCCGAAGTGGATATCCTCTCCGAAGGCGAGACCTACATTGAAGCATCCGCTCATGAAACCTGCCAGCAGGGCGATGGCAAGACCCTTAGGGAAGTTGAAATCCTTTACTGCAGCCTTCTTCTCTTCTTCAGAGAGAGAGGAAGCCTTCATGCTGCCAGCCACACCGATGATGGCGATACCGAGAAGGGTGACAACCACACCGAGGATGACGCTGAAGGTGAGCGATGAGAGGGCATCCAGCTCAGGGAAGAAGATGTTGAGCAGCACCGGCCCCATGATGGTTCCTAGACCTGCGCAGGTTCCCAAGGCGATGCTCTGCCCCAATGCCACGCCCAGATAGCGCATGGAGAGACCGAAGGTGAGTCCGCCTACGCCCCAGAGCACACCAAAGAGCATGCTCATGGCTACATTGAAGCCGAATCCGTCGAATAATTCAAAGAAGGAATGTCCGCTAGGTACAGCGAGCATAGCACCGAAAAAAGGCAAAATAAGCCATGCGAATACACCCTGAACTATCCAGTAGGATTCCCAACTCCAATCTTTGATCTTGTTGATAGGAACGTAGCAGCTGGACTGGCAGAATGCACCGATGGCTATGATGAAAAGTCCTATTAATATTTCCATTGTATTGTTTATTGCTTGGTAATTAGGTTATAAAACCGTTGCCGGTGGCTTAAGCGCCCTGAAAGGGCAAAAGCACCTAGCCCAGGGCATCGCCCTGGGGATAGGTGTTTATTAATTCATTCGCCCTGTAAGGGCAAAAGCTTTCTTACAAACACTTATGCAGTTTTATATCTTATTTTCTCTTAGCGAGAACCTCTGCTTCGTACTTCTCGATGTCAGCGATGTACTCTTCGCCAACAGGGATGTTGTTCTTCAGGTTGAAGTAATCGTATACAGCACCGAATGGCAATGTCTTCTCTTCCTCCAGGAGAGCCAGGCGCTGGAAGAGCTTGCCCTCATCCTCGTACTTGCGGAGGGTATCCAGTGGCTCAAGGAATGCCTGCAACAATGACTTCTGGGCTGCACGTACACCGATGATATAAGCACCGATACGGTTGATGGAACCGTCGAAGTAGTCGAGACCGATGTGAGCACGGTCGAGTGCGTTGGCACGAACCAACTCTGAGAAGAGGTTGCGGGTATTGTCGTCGAAGAGGGTTACGTGGTCTGAATCCCAGTGCATTGGGCGAGATACGTGGAGCATCAACTCAGGAACGAAGAGCAGGAGTGCTGAAACGGCATCTGATACGTTCTCTGTTGGCTCATAGTGACCTGTATCCAGAGTATACATCACGTTGTTCTTAGCGCAGTAGCCAGCGTAGAAG
>ULQB01074689.1_pt1 | contig 20354 bp, 17 predicted proteins | sample 1954041 | NCBI WGS metagenome assembly ULQB01 (sample SAMEA4835644, study PRJEB28245) | human gut metagenome | biome: gut microbiome; material: fecal sample | place: Denmark | collected 2008 | reverse complement strand
ACTCATAATGACGGAATTAAACGACTGTCCCTAAATATACGAATAATCGGCTGCAAATGCAACCCGTGCAGACGGCAACCGGGCTTCGGAACGGACCAACGGGGCAAAAAATCCGGAAACGGACGAACAATCCGGAGGAAACGGCAAAAAAAAGACGGACAACCCGTTTGAGTTGTCCGTCGTGGTAGCGGGAGGAGGACTCGAATATCAGTAAGTATGGGCTGCATATCAATATGTTATGCCTCGTGTTTGATAAAAAGGTATTCCAACAGGGTTTGGTTATATCAATTATTTAACCTTATTCAACCACCATTTCAGAAGGTATCCGAAAAACACCTTGTAGAATAATCGGGTCATATACATCCATCTTTACTCGACAAACCATTTGTGTTCAGACTCTCCTGCAAGAGCCTTTGATACTCCGCTTATAAACTCTGCAGCATTACGGCTTCTTGCGAGAAACAAATCGATATAGCTGGATTTGTTGGCCCCGGTAAAGAGGTTTAATACCCTCCAAAGATCAATTTCTCGTTGCTTGTTGCACGCAAATGCTGCATCGTTGTAATAGGCTTTTGCAATGGTGTTCAGATGGCAATCCGTAAATTCGAATGCCGGGAGTTGTTTCCGTTGAGCCGGAGGAAGAAACTGATAAAGTCGAGCCTTCCCCACAAGTTGTGCAAACTGGCTCTCTGTCATGGAAATATCGAGTAAAGCCTTCATGCGTTCCAAATGCTGTTTGGCGTTATAACTGACAATCAGCTCGGTCATTTTTGTCATTAGGCTGGACGTATCTGTTACTCGTATCTCTTCATACAGCCCATCTGTCGATACGCACATATTACAACACACCATATTCTTAAAACCGACAAATACTTTGAACTTCTCAAAGCCTTTCTTACTGTAAAGGTTTTCCTGGTTGTATGCCCGAACGCCTCCTACGCTCAGATTGAGCCTGCATCCGTCGATTGTTTCCGCAATGGAGGGGATCTCCATGCAGAACATCATCCGTTCGTAATAGATGGTCTTATCCTCGTCCGTAAGCTCCTTTACTGTCTTGTGAATGGCTTCCGGTGTCCGTCCCTTGATAATATGGCTTACCCTTATTTCGGGCTCTTCCACGATGCAGTTTCGAAACATCCGTTGCGTACATTCCCATACGGTTTCTATAAACTGACTATGCGAGATAGTCACCTCGTTGTCTTTGGAGAATACCGGAGTGATACAATCATTTTGCAGGTGATTGAGTGTAACGGCCTTTGTGTTGGCTTCGATGAAAGGTTTGCGAGTTTTTACCTGGGGACTTTCCCGAAATGGGGATTCTTCCTCATAAAATGAGGGAGCATGTAGGATCTGTTGTGAGGTGGTGTCTCGGATTTCTTCCGGATATGTCAGAGGCAAGAGCGTTTTATTGGGCTGTTCGGCCAATCGGATAACTGATTCCATAGTTTACGTGAGATTGGGTTTGACATTGGTTGCACCAGTCGAGGATTTGCATCCCGACTTGCTCGGTAAGAGGAAATTCGGACCTCCCGGAGAACAGTTCCGTACGATCTTTGGAAGCAAGTGCATAGTGTTTCATATTTACGTCAAATACGATGGTGAACTCATAGTCCACATTGTCTCGTTGCACGGCTTTGAGCCCTACTTTTTCAGGGATCATCTTTCCGTTTCGTTCATTGAGGACATACTCCTGCTTGCTTCTCATTGTGCAGATAACATGGCTCGAAGAGTTGAGTATCCGTTGGATAAAAGCATTCTGACGAGGTGTGACCTTGGCCCAGTTTGCAAAGGAGTTTCCTTGTAGATTGGCATGGAAATCCAGCAGATAGTCCCAACAATGAGAGATACTGTCAATGATGATAACCTCCATTCCGGCACTTTCGCAAATACCGATAGCCTCGATATATTTCTCCGGATTATAAGGCTCTGACAGCGCGAGGACATTGTAAGATCCCAAATGGGCATAAAGGTCTGCACTCCCGTTTTCGGTGTCTATGACGGCAATCTTTGACCAATCGGAGGTCATGCCGTGTGCTATGAGAAGAGACGAATAGGTCTTTCCGGAACCCGAGGCTCCTTGTAGGGCTAACCGCATTTTGGCAGCCTTGCGTTGTGAATGTCGTAATTGCATGATATATTCTGGTAAGGGATTAAACATGAAAAGGGCTGCCCCTTCACTGGAAAGGACAGCCTTGTAAGAGAGCATAAGAGCCGGTTAAAGCACCTCTACGGTGGTAAATTGCGGATTGTCTCCAGCATTGTGCAACAGGAAGAACTGCTCTCCGCTCTCTTCGGAGATCACCTCCGAAATGACAGGATGTTCAAGCTTCTCTACGGGGTACTTCGATGTTACGGCGCCTGCCTTATCGCCATATCCGAAGAAATATCTTCCCGTCTGCTCGTTACGGATAATCCGGATAAAGGAGATTCCTTTCCATTCCTTGAACTCTTCAAGGGAAAATGATCGCAAAAATTTCAATGAGTTGGACATAACCATAGCTTTTAGATTCGACAATACCGCGGGAAATATATTATCCCCAAAGGATAGTCGGGGTCGCATCCCAACTGCCAAAGGCAGGGGGGAGGATTGGGGGAATATGTCGCAATCGAATCAATTGGAACTGAAAAAAATATTTTTTTGTGTGAAAAATCGAGTTCTCCTACAAAACAGGCCCGATCAAACCATGAATTATGCATGAAATCCATGGAGAGACCGGACCTTAAGAGCTTTTGAACTCCTGCTTGTAGAGAAGATTTGGTTATCTATTTTTTATTGCCTCCTTAGAAATGCTGCGGTTTACCTCTGTTAAATGTCGAGAAAAAACAATCGCACTCATTCACTTTTTAAGAATATAGCAAGTAAATGAGTAGCCATATGGAAATTAATCTTGGCAATAGCTTTTTTCTAAGTATCCAGATTCAAGCCAGAAAAGTTGCTCCTGTATAGCCGTAAGATTCTGCTCTTGTAGACACTGCTGAAACAAATGCCAACGCTTTAAATTGGGAAACACGAAACCTCCTTGCCAGAATCGTCCTCCACAATATTCCGGGTTGCATGGTGCTTGATCGGTCCACATGAATGCGCCGCAATTGCCGTTAGGGTTTACGGAGCTAATAATCTTTGGAGAGTATGGATCATAGATGAACCATCCTTTTGGGAGAGGGGTTCTAAAATCATAAATCTGAATACCGTATTTTTCCAATATATCCACGGTGGGAATATCACCTCCCATTGAACCCAATCGAAGAATCACGCCATCATGCCAGGATAAACCGCTCGGATCCAATTTTTCATATTCCCGAAAACCTCCGGGAAATTTGGTTTCTATTTCATGAACTGAAACCACGACGTCGCAGAACTCGAATCGAATAGCCATATTTATTTATCTATTTTTTGCATGATACCTCCACATTGGGGACATATCGGGTTATTCTCACTCCATTCCTCGATATTTTTGGAGCCACACCACATACAAAAAGGTTCAGCCGGAGAATAGTGCCATTTGACCATTCCTTTGATAATTTCCGGCTCTCCTTTGAGATAACTATTGTCGCACAGCCTTTTGCAATCCTTGCAGGCAAAAGATGTAAACTTGGCCAATGGACTACCGTCTTCCCACCGATGGCCTACACAGGAATCGGTATAACCACAGGTGAGGCAATAGAAATAAGGAATAGACAAACTATTTATTTGTTGTTATTGCAAAAATTATTAAATATCCAATACTAGCAATAGCACTCCATAACAATATAAAGCCAATTGCTCCCAGAAATGACTCTGGCGCGACGATGTTCCACGATAAAATGCCCGTTAGAACACTTACTATTAGTGATAAAACTATCGTCATCCTAGACGAATTCCGTTCACTCATAATTTTTTTGATTTACACATAAATCCAATTGACATTTCTTCATTGGTTGTTTGCTGAATTGCTTTAAAATAAACCCCTATGGGTTTGCCTGGCACCTCAACAATAGTTAAAATATCCTTTGTATTAGGCTCTGACATATCTCTACCTTTATATGTTGTTGCATATGGCGTTCCCATTACAGAGTCTTGTTCAATAATTTCAGTAACCTCCATTTTTATGTGAAATTTCTTGTAAAATATTTCACCTTTCAATTCCACATATTTACTGTTAGCGCTGATTATTATAGACCCTTCTTTTATTGAAGCAGTCATTCGCTGTGGTTGGTTACATGCAATATAATCCGGATATAAGTATCGTGTTTCATCCTTAATCGTTGGCGAAGAATTACACGCTGTCATTAATACTCCGAAGAACAATAGATATATAATAAATTTCATATGATTCAGTTTATATTGAAATCTTTATTTCAAATTATTTTCTATGATATGTCGTGCTGTTTTACAAGCTTGTAACATGTCTATATATTTGTGAGGTATATCTGCAATTTCAATAGAAGACAATTTAGTGTAAGGACAGTTAAGTTGAGAAACATATGGATTATGCGAAAGGTTATATAAGTCTGTAATTGCGAATTTATAAGCCTCTTCATATTGAAACTCATTATCAAAATCGGATTTATCTTTGTATACTAATAAAGATAAATCTGTTTCATAATGATGATATCTTTCGTATAGTATATATGCGAGTACATAATGGACATCGTTATAATTGGATGCCGTACTATTTTTTTTACAATTAGATAAAATAGTAGGAGTTTTAGCCCCAATTTTTGCTAAATCAATACAAATCTTTCTTAAAGGATTTGATTCTTGCAAAATATAATCTAATCCTATTGGAATATTACATTGATGCTGATAATGTAAAGCTATTAATGTTAAAGCTATGATTTGACATTCAAAGTAATATTGTGCATGCAGATTGATGTTCTGTATATTAAATCGAGCGTTGAGTGTCATATCCTTGAATCCATTGTCGAATATAATATCCGCACAAGTGTTGATTGTGTCGACTCTTTTGTCTTGGGCGGTTGAGAAAAAACCAAATAGTCCCATACATTAAATTGGTTGTCCCGCCCAACTCCTTTACGGGGATTATTAAATAAAGAAAGTGTGGAGTTGTTAGTTTATCGTACTGGAGGCTCTGGTAAGCCATTGGACAAATAAACAATACCCCACACTTGGGCAGTATATCGGAATGATATAGCTACACAAGTGATGAGTGTTTGTATTGCTTATCCCTGCCCTTAAAATTTACCAGATTTCCAGTACAGGATGAAGCTAAACACTTTCATCAATCAATATGTTACTATCCATTGGATAGTGACACAAAGTTAGAAAATGTTTCTTAAAATACAACGCACTCGCGGGGTATTGTAAACGCGAATTTCGATTAAAAAATCTTGAAAATCAAGATTGCCTTATAGATTCATAATTTACAGGGAAACCAGATCTCTTATAAGATCGATTTTTGTATACCTGGATGTTGTTTTTATTTATGAGATCAGTTCAAAATAACTCATTTTGATTTATTTTATATATATAATATTAAGGCAATATGAGTTACTTTAATTTCATAACACTCCCGGCCAGTTTAAATTTGTCAATGATATGAGGAATCTCGACATGATTCTTGCCTAAATATTTTTGCGATTGATAATCTTCTACGCGATAATAATTCCTTCCTGTGACGCAATTCTTGCCTCTTTTAAGGGTGCAGAAACTTTGTAAATAGCTTACAGCAGTGGCCGGTTTCTTAATGATTTTCAAACCCGATGCATTGAAGATTGCAACCATGTGTTCGTAGATCTTTTCTGTGGAATACCGTTCTCCTGGTTTAAAATAACTCTGTATAAGAGTTCGAAATGGATGTTCTTGATCCAGCGCGTTGAATAACACCGCATTGTAAAATCCCCGAAACCATTTATTGTCTTTATCTCTCGCCTCTGACAATATGTCAACAAGATATTCATGGGGTGCATAATCCATTAATTGATAAAAACGGGAAATAAAAACTTTTAGCTCTCTTGAAGCAATCCTTTCGGCTTGAGCCATCAGATTTTTACTCATACTTCCGTCTGCGATACGGTCTTTCAAGAGTCGTGCACATTCGTCGATATTTGCATTTTGAATTGCTTTTAGTTCATCACTAACCGCAATCTCAATAGCCTGTTGTTTATTGGAATATGGTTCTTCATCATTAGTAATTTCAAGAATCTCGCAATCTTGTTCCAGGGCTGTTATAATAGCTCTTGCACCAAAGTACAATTGAGACCGGAGTCGAATAAATTCTTCAAGAGCATCTAAATTGAGATACGAGATAGTCAATTTTTCCTCTATGTTATAGCGTACTAATGAAATCGGGACACTGCCTCCATATGAAACTTTCCATCCTGAAACTTGATTCACAATGGATCGGACGGCATTGGCATGTAGTACATCGTTATAATTTGCTATCCCGAGGTTCATTAAATCAAAAAGTTTGATGATCCACTCTGCGCAGGCTATATTATGTTGTTTGTCAAATTTCTTTTCGCCTGTTTGTCTGGCGCGGATATCATAAATGAACCGCTCGCTCAACAATCCATCTTTATGGCGGCATCTGCCGGCTATCTGTAATAATTTCTCGGGAGACAATAGCGTATAAAGATATCTTGTATCCGATACGGATATGAGGTGGTATCTATCTTCGATGTCTATGCCTGTGAAAAAGGTACAACTTAAAAAGGTTATTTGTTTGTTTAAATGAGTTCCTATTTCTTTTTGTGGATAATATTCGCCCGCCTGTTGTTCGCTCTGGCTACTGCACCATATTTCGCATTGACCTTTCAACTCGTCCGGTAATAACTCAATGATTACGCGCATGGAGGATACTGAATTGTAGGCTACGACAATTTTGTCTTCCGGATATTGTCGTGTGATTTGTTTCAATGTTTTAGCCACTGAGCCTGCAATATTCAATGTTCGTATCATATGGATAGGCCGACGGATGAATTGCTCGTATTTTACATCGATTAAAGGTAAATCAGCTAATCGAGGATCGGAAAATGGTCGAATTGTTGCAGAAACCAGACAACGATTCCGTTCCGGAAATCGAAAGAAGTAGTCGATTACATCCTCTAATGCCGGTCGATATACGCCATCTGTTTGATAGGAATCGATTTCATCAATCATGATATGCCATTTTTCCAAATTAAGGGGTAAATACTCCATTAATCTGGGTAAACTGTCTGCCACGACCAGAATTTTTTTGTGTGGAATCTCCGTGTTGCTTAAATAGGCTCGAATCTTTTCCGCAGATACTTTCTGTATATTACCTATTGCGCTGCCTACATAGAGATACTTTTCTGTTCCATCGGGAGCTATCCCTTTTCGATATTTTTCATAAGCCAAACTTCTGGTAGGGCAGACTACGATACAATTATTTTCTGCCGTTAAAGCCAGAGTGGTAGCCCCGATGCCTGTAACGTTTTTTTTGATTATACCATATGGGAGTTGGCGAAATACATCGCTAAACCTTTTGGTGTTATCTTTGATTAGAACTTCCAGGGAATCCAGCCTGTTTTCTGTGGTTTTATTAGGGTGCAGGCGGTATTCGATACCGGGAACATCCAAGACTTCTGCATTGTTGATTATGCATTTTACAACAACATGATCTTTCTCCTCCGTTTCAAATTGGTAACGAGGATCGTCTATCTGTCTGGCTTCATTTGCCAGCATGCAAAGGACTATAGTTTTTCTTGCTTCCATATATGAAAAATTATGTTCCGAGCTCTCCCTCCTCTCTCGGAACGGTTAGAAAAGATTGTCTGTGCTCTCACCGCAGACAATCTCAATACTCAAACTGTCTTGATTTAATCAAGATCAGGATAGAAGAACCATGTTTGGTCCCTTTTTAGATATATACAAGATAAGCAAAATTTTTATAAAATCCAAATATTTTAATGATTATTTTGTTGTAAATCAGCGTTTTTATGTAGAAGTTGATTTTCCAGTCGTCCGATGTGGTTGCTGATATTTTTATTCAGAACCTGCGCATATGAACGTTGTGTGACCGATATGTCGGAATGCCCCAGCAACTTGCTTACAACTTCTATGGGGACATCATTGTACAGTAAGATGGTTGTAGCAAAAGTTTTGCGGGCTGTATGATGCGTTAATTTTTTATCGATACCTACGATGTCTGCGATTTCCCGCAAGTAAGAGTTAATCTTTTGATTGGAGATTCGAGGTTGAACATAATTGCCTACTTGGCAATGTTCCCGGAACCAAACGATCAATTGTTCCGCTTGTGGGAGCAAAGGAATTGAAATTTCACGGTCTGTTTTCTGACGAATCAGTGCTATCCAGTTCCTGCCGTCAAATCCTTTTGCGATATGTTTGGGTTGCAGAGCCTGTGCCTCATGGTAGGCTAATCCCGTATAGACCGAGAAAAGATAAATGTTCTTGACTGTTTCCAGCCGCATCTGTACGAAATGAAAATCTTCCAACTTGTGGAGCTCTTCCTGGGTGAGAAAGACCAGCCTTTTTTGCTCTTTTAGAGGCTTGTATTCGACGAACGGGTCTTGTTGGATATAATTGCATCGGAACGCATAATTGACCATCTGGCGCACCCTTTGCATGATCTTGTTGATGGTGATGGCTTTCAGCCCTCGTTCCATGAGTGCTTCTTCAAACTGCTTTATGAACCGGTAGTCCACATTTCGAATCGGAATATCTTGTAAGCCATATGTAATCTGTATATATCGTTCAACATGGGCAAATACTTCACGGAATTTCTGCCATGTCGCAGGTGAATATTCTTTGCCTATGAGTTGTGCCATTTTGTCCAGACGTTCCCGGAAAATCCCGCACAACGTATGATTTTCTACTGTTTTTTGTTTATAAAGGGCATAGATCTCTCCAAGCGATACGTTGCCGTCTGCTTCATATAATCTGCGCTCAATTCCTTTAAGTTCAATCGTGATGTCTTGCAGGCGACGATTTATCAGTACGGCATCTTCTGATGTGCCCCGAACGCATTGAGCCTCTTTATCCCACAATCCGGGGACGACATAAAGACCTGTTGAGAATTGCTGACGTTCCGTGCCGTCTGTTGTTAATTTACAGTAGATCGGGGCAGTACCCCTTCGATTCTTTTTAAATTCGTAGAGATAGTAAGTGATTCGCAGTATTTCGATCATAGTTTACAGACTGTTTTGTAACTTGTTGAAATACCTTCTTTTACAAGTCTGGAATACAATTTTTCCTTAAATGAGACTTGTATTCCAACGAACCCCCTGAATATCCCGATTCTATGCCCTAATATTAAAATATTTTAAATATAGTGGGTTTTATTATCTGCTGATTATTAGGGATTTGCTTGTTTATGGGATATGAAAAAAGAGGTTAAACATTGCTGTTTAACCCCTTTGGTAGCGGGAGGAGGACTCGAACCTCCGGCCTTTGGGTTATGAGCCCAACGAGCTACCAACTGCTCCATCCCGCGATATGTCTTTGAGTGTAGAACTATCGCCTTTGCGACTGCAAAGATAAGGCAAAAATACGGCTTTGCCAAATATTTTTTAAATATTTTTCAGAAAAGCTCCGCGCAGCGCTATGAATCAGCCGCTTGCGGGGTGGAACTCCGCCGTCCCCGCACGGATTCTGCGGGTCCGAAACCAGCCACGAGAGTCCGAACCGCCCCCAAGCACCGAAAATTACATCGCGCTCCGGCACCCAGGGGCCCCGACACCCACGCTCCCCGGCATCCCGACGCCTCGGCTCCCTGGCCCCTGGCAGGGCGTCTCCGCCCGGCTGGCTGTCTCAGCACGGTCCCTCCCGGAACCTCGGCCACGCGTCGCCGACGGCTACTGCATGCTGGCAGCCACCACCTCGGCAAGGTCCTTCACCTCGTGACGCGTACCGCGTACCAGCGCCTTCTTGCAGAGCGGACAGGCGGTGACAATCACCTCGGCGCCCGTCGCCTCCAACTCGCCCGTGACCGAGCGTGCAATCTGCAGCTGCTGGCCGTCCGAGATGGCCAGATTGGCCACCGAGGAGCCGCAGCAAAGGGCATTTTCGCGCGTCTGGGCCGGTTCGAGCAGCTCGCCCACCGCCTCGATGACGGCACGCGGCTCGTCGTAGATGCCGCTGCCGCGCCCCAGTTCGCAGGGGTCGTGGTAGGTATAGCGCGTGGCACCGTGCTTGACCTGCAGGCGTCCGGCGCGCATCAGGCGGAGGATATACTCCGAATGGTGCAGCACCTCGATGCCGTCGAGCGCATAATCCTCGCGGAAGACCTTCAGACAAATCGGGCACGAGGTGACCAGCGTCGTAATGCCGTGCTTGCGGAAGAGCTCCGTATTGTACTGCATCATCTTGCGCGCCGAGTCGGTCTCGCCCGCCAGCTTGAGCGGACGGCCACAGCAGACGCCTCCCTCGCGGTCGGCCCACCACACCTCCTCGCCCGCAGCGCGGAAGAGCTGCTCCATGGCCGTGAGCGTACGGGGCGTGAGCAGCGTCATGCAGCCGGCGAAGTAGCCCACCTTGCCCTCGCCCTGCGAGCGGTCAAGCCCCTTGAGGTAGCCGTAGCGCCGCTCGTCGGGCACGTTGCGCATCTTGTCGCGCGAGTTGAGCCGCAGCGTATTGAGGTCGATGTCCACGGGGCACTTCTCGACGCAGCGGCCGCACATGAGGCAGTTGTCGGCCGTGGCCAGCCGCAGCGTGTGGTAGCGGCGGTCACGCAGGAAGTAGACCGACTGCACGTCGTTGATGCCCAGCACGCTCTGCAGCTGGCAGGGGTCGATGCAGATGCCGCAGCGCGAGCAGGCCTCGACCTGGAAGTGGTCGTAGGAGGACTCCTTCTCGGTCGAACGGAGGCGGTAGCGGCGCAGGAAGATGAGCGGAATCTCGGTAAAGATGTGCATGTAGCGCGAGAAGGGGAGCGCCACGAAGAAGATGCCGAGGCACGAGGAGTAGAACCACCAGGCCACCGATTCGAGCGTCATGAGCGTGAGCATCTCGACGTGGGCGGCCAGCCAGCTGCCCAGACCGCCCGTGAGGAAGCCACCGCCGCCGTAGATGGCGCAGGTGACGCTCTCGGCCACCAGCCGGGCCGGGAAGATGAACCACAGCGCCGAGAGGGCCACGCGGTCACCCAGAACATGGTGCGTCGTGCGGCGCATGCCCATGGCCTTCGAGTAGAAGCGCTTGCCCCAGGCCAGCGCCACACCCGAGAGGACGAAGAGCAGCAGCAGGTCCATCACGAAGTCGAAGAAGGGCTTGTGCTCGAGCCCCGTGGCGAAGTACTTGAAAAAGACGTGGCCCTGCAGCGGCACCCAGCGCAGCCCGAGGTACGAGAGCGTCTCAAGCCACCCGACCGCAATGAGGAGGAACCACCCGAAGGCGAGCGACATGTGCATGTAGCCCAGCAGGGGGTTCACCCGGAAGATGCGCCGGTGGAGCAGCGACTCGCTCACCACCTCGCCCAGAGCTTCCAGCGTCCGGCGTGTGGGGATTCCCTTCAGAATGAGCATCTTGTCGGCACGCGGCAGTCGGTAGAGCCACGTACCCCACTTCCAGAGCAGCACGGCGAACATCAGCGCCGCGCCCACGATGAAGGGGATGCAGAATGGTGCGTAGAATGTCATATCCAAAAACTCTCCATGCCGCCCCCGCGCCGGGGTGCGGCTCCGTAGGGCGCTCCGCTCAGAAGTCGCCCAGTTTGCGTTTAATCAGCAGGACCACGCCCCGCGTATTGATGCCGCGCGGGCAGACCAGCCGGCATTTGCCGCAGAGCATGCACTTGTTCATCTCCTCGTAGGCGCCCTGGTACTCGCCGCGCCGCACGAGGGTGTGGACCTTGCGGAAATTGAACTGCGTCAGGTTGCCGGCCGTGCAGATGGCCGTGCAGGCTCCGCAGCCGATGCAGGTCTGCAGCTCGGGCATCTCGCGCAGAATCTCGTCGCTCTTGCGCAGGTTGTTGCGGTCGAGGTCGATGGCACGGGGCTTCGAAATCGTATATCCGAAATTGATGGTTGCCATAAGCGTCAGACTCTGAGGTATTCCATGGCGGCATCGGCTGCCACCGTGCCTTCGTTGAGGGTCTCGCCGATGTTCTTGGGGGCCGTGATGCAGCCCGCATAGAAGATGCCCTCGACGTTGCTGCGGGCGTTGCCCAGGAACATGTCGCGGGGCTCCATGAAGCCGCTCGGAGCGCGCTTCAGACCGGCCTGCTCAGCGAAGGGTGCGTTCGAGTCGTTGGCCCGCATGCCGATGAGCAGCACCAGCATGTCGACGCTCATGCGCAGCGGACGCCCCGTGAGCGTATCCTCGGCCTTGATTTGAATCCGGTTGTCGATGGTCGGGCTCGCCTCCGAGATGCGGCCGCGCACGAAGTGGATGTTGTAGCGCTGCTGCGCCTCGCGGTACATCTCCTCGTAGCCGGGGCCGAACATGCGGATATCCATGTAGAAGTTGAAGACGTCGGCCTCGGGGAAGAGGCGCATCATCTCGATGGCCTGCTTGACGCCCGTGATGCAGCAGACGCGCGAGCAGTGCTGCTGGCACACCTTCTCGTCGCGCGAACCGACGCAGTGCAGGAAGGCAATCCGCTTCGGGCGCGAACCGTCGGCGCAGGCCACGCGCCCCTCGGCGAACATCCGCTCGAGGTCGGCCGAGGTGATGACGTTGTCGTAGATGCCGTAGCCGTACTCCTCCTTGACCGTGGCGTCAAAGAGCGTGAAGCCCGAGGCGACCACCACCGAGTCGCACGGCAGCGTGCGGCCGTCGGCGAGCGTGACGCTCTGCCGCGTAAAGCCGCTCACCTCGGTCGAGGTCATCACCTCGATGCCGCGCTCCTGAACGCGGCGGCGCAGCTCGGAGAGCACCTCCGAGGCGGGGGTGAAGGTGGGGAAAAGGACATACCAGCCGCGCAGCTTGCCGCCCAGCTCGGCCTCCTTCTCGATGATGAGGGGCTCGGCGCCCTGCTCCGAAAGACGGAGCGCCGCCTGCATGCCGGCCACGCCTCCTCCTATGACGATTACTCTTCTGTTCATGTATTGCGTTGTCGTGTCTTGTCTCTCTGTTCGTCTGCCGCCGACCGCCGGGGCAGCTGTCGCGGCAGTTGCGGTGGCAGTTGCGGCGGTCGCTCATTCCTTGCCGGGACCCCGGAATCCGCCCGGCGGCCGAGGGTGCGCCCCGCTGTGCCCCGTTCGGCACGGAAAGGGCCTGGTCCGCGGCGCGGATTACTCGCGGATGTCGTAGACCGTGTCGCTCGGGCGGCAGTTGACCACCGCCGATTCGGGCTTGCCGATGAACTTGCCATTGCGGCCCAGATACTTCGCCGCGGGGTCGTACTCGACCCCCATCTTGTCGAGCAGCGGCTCGACGTCGACCTGGTGCATCTGCATGCCCAGCTCCCAGGGGTCGTATCCCAGCACCAGACCAGCCATCTCCTCGTAGGTCAGCACAGGGATGCCGTGGCCGTTCTCGCCGTAGGTCGTGCCCTCCATCTCGGCAATGGCATACTGCCACTTGTCGAGGAACATGGCGCAGCCCGGACAGTTGGCCACAATGAAGTCGGGCTTGTAGGGGGCCATGCTCTCGAGCTTCTTGTGCGAGTTGGCAATCGAGTAACCGCGGTTGGCCTGCACCAGGTAGTTGCGGAAGCCGAAGCCGCAGCAGTGGCGCCGCTCGGGGTAGTCGACGCACTCGCCGCCCCACGCCTCGACCATGCCGGCCAGCACGTAGGGGAACTCCGAACCGCCGATGCCCGACTTGGGGAAAATCTTGGCGTAGTGGCAGCCGATGTGCTCGACCACGCGCAGCGGCTCGCCCGTCACGGCGTTGACGAGCCTACGCTTGGCGCGGGCGGCAATCTCGTTGCGGAAATGGAAGACGATGTCCGACGTGTGGGCCAGGCTCTTCGGCTTGCGGAACTCGCGCCCCGTGGCCTTGAGCAGATACTCGCGCGTGCGCTCCTCGGTCTCGGGAAACTCGTTCCAGGTGGCCAGCACCTCGGTGTAGACGCCGAACGAAGTGATGCACGACGAAATGAAGTTCTCGTAACCCGCCTCGGTCATCAGCGCGAACTGCCGCGCCACCACCGTCATGATGGTCTCCAGCGGCACGATGTCCGAGTGGTAGCCGATGCCCGTGCACGAGGAGTGCAGCGGGTCGTCGAGCACGTCGCGTCCCAAATCGTTGTGCAGGATGTCGAGAAAGGCCTTCTCGCTGCCCGGGAAGAAGTTCTGCCGGATGCAGCTGCGGGCGTAGTAGTAGCGGTCGTCCGCGATTTCCTTCTGGTACTCGTTCCAGCTTTTGCGTCGTATCGTCGTCATTGTCAGTCGTGTTCGTTGCTGTTGTAGCGGAAAACATCCATCATGTAGTTCTGGTCGGCACCCTCCTCATAGCCCATCTCTCGGGCCTTGCGGTCCGAGAAGCGCTCGATGCGGTCGAAGAACTCGCTGCCGCCGCTCACCTCGAAGATGCGGTGCAGCTCGTCGAGCGAGCCGGCGTCGAGGCGGCGCAGCGCACCGGCGCCGTGGCGCATGTAGACGGGCGTGAAGCGGCCGAAGACCTCCTTGTCGTTGTCGAAAATCCACTTCCAGACGGTACCCTGCTCGGGGTGCAGCTCGGGCTTGACCATCCGCGGCACGATGCAGTAGCCCGTGCGGAGGATGTTGTCGCCGATGATGCGCTTGAGGGCCAGCTGCTGGCGCCCCTTCTCGCTCTCGACGAAGAAGCCCAGCTTCTGCGAGAGACTCCGCAGCGCCTGGATGACATAGCCCGGCGTATTGCCGCGCGGGCAGCGGGGGCGGCACGACATGCACTCGCCGCAGTACCAGATGGTATCGCTCTTGAGCAGCGCCTCGATGGCCTCGTCGTCGCGCGACTGGACGGTGGCGACAATCTGGCGCGGGTCGTAGTTGTAGAACTCGGCCGCCGGGCAGACACCCGTGCAGACGCCGCAGTTCATGCAGGCGTTGAGCCCCTCGCGGAAGCGCACGTCCTCGCAGAGCATATCGAAGTATTTTCCCATAATCGCGTCGGTTCGACTCCCTGCACCGCCCGACTGGCCGGGATTTCCGGCGCCGCACCGTCCGCGGAAGCGCCATGCACGGCGTTGACCGGAGCGGAAAGGGGGATGCAGGGGGAGATGTTTCCGAATGCAAAGGTAGGGATTCGCCCCCGGACGTGCGGTAGTATAAATACCTAATTTCGAAGCGGGGCGCGGGCCGTTCCGGAGGGCGCAGCCGGAGTTGTTCCGGAAGGGGCGCAGCTGCGGTCGGGACAAAAGAAGGCGGAGGGAGAGGCGGAAGGCAGAGGACGGGAGACGGGAAACGAGAAACGAGAAACGAGAAACGGGGAAGCAGGAGACGGGGAGCGGGAAAACAGGAAAACGGTTCCGGAGAGTCGGGCCGGAACGGATGGGACCGTCGGAGCCGGAACAACAAACCCCGAAGCGAAGAGCTTCGGGGAGAAAGTTGGATGGAGTGCCGCAGAGGGCCGCTGCTCCCCTTGGAACGGATGCACCAGAGGCGGTCGGGAGAGCGGGTCGGGGAAGTCGGTCGGAAGAGTTGGCCGGGAGAGCCACCTCAGCCTCTACCGCCCTGCTGAACATACCGCCCCCCCTACTGCCGTCCGGGGCGGCGGCGCTCCCAGCGTTCGAAGACGAAGGGATGGGGATACTCCCGCCCCGAGGGGTGGGCCTCCGACGAGGCGAGGTGCCACTCCGACGCATCCCACTCCGGGAAGGAGGTGTCGCCCTCGTAGGGGTGGCAGACCCGCGTCAGGTAGAGGCGGTCGGCCAGCGGCAGGGCCTGCTCGTAAATCTGGGCGCCGCCGATGATGAAGAGCTCCTCGTCGTCGGGAAAGAGGGCCAGCGCCTCGTCGAGCGAGCGGGCGACGCGGCAGCCGGGGAGCTCCCCGCCGCTGCGCGAGAGCACCACGTTGGTACGGTTGGGCAGCGGACGCCCGAGCGACTCGTAGGTCTTGCGTCCCATGATGACGGGATGTCCCGTCGTGAGGGCCTTGAAGCGCTTCAGGTCCTCGGATATGTGCCACAGCAGGGCATTGCGGTCGCCGATGGTGCCGTTTTCGGCCACGGCCACGATGATTGATACCATCCTTTTCTTCGAATTGGGTTTCTGTTCCGCATTTCGGGTCCGGCACCGGGCCGAACCGCCTCCTTCGCCGGGGGTGCGCCGCGGAATGCGCCCCGGGGCCACTCCGCTCAGAACGACATCGGCGCCTTGATGGCGGGCCAGGGGTCGTAGCCCTCGAGCATGAAGTCCTCGTAGCGGAAGTCAAAGAGCGACTTCACGTCGGGGTTGAGCCGCATGGTCGGCAGCGGCCGCGGCGTGCGCGAGAGCTGCTCCTCGACCTGCTCCATGTGGTTCAGATAGAGGTGCGTGTCGCCCAGCGTATGGATGAACTCGCCGGGCTGCAGGCCGCACACCTGCGCCGTCATCATCGTCAGCAGGGCATACGAGGCGATGTTGAAGGGGACGCCGAGGAAGGTATCGGCGCTGCGCTGGTAGAGCTGGCACGAAAGCCGTCCCTCGGCCACGTAGAACTGGAAGAGAACGTGGCAGGGCGGCAGGGCCATCTGCTCGACCTCGGCCACGTTCCAGGCCGAGACCACGATGCGCCGCGATTCGGGATTGCGGCGTATCAGCTCCACGGCGCCGGCAATCTGGTCAATCACCCCGCCGTCGGGCCGGGGCCAGCTGCGCCACTGGTAGCCGTAGACGTGGTTCAGGTCGCCGTAGCAGTACCCTTCGAGGGGCGACGGCTCGCCCGCCGCCGCAAGGAACTCCTCGCGGCCGAGCGGCTCGGCACCCTGCCGGGCGCACAGCTCGCCATAGTAGCGGTAGGCGTCGTTGTCCCAGATATGGACGCCGTTGCGGACCAGATAGCGGATGTTCGTGTCGCCCGAGAGAAACCAGAGCAGTTCGTGGATGACCCCCTTGAGGAAGACCCTCTTGGTGGTCAGCAGCGGAAAGCCCTCCGCAAGGTCGAAACGCATCTGGTGCCCGAAGACGCTCTGCGTCCCCGTGCCCGTACGGTCGCCCCGCACGACACCCTCCGTGCGGATGCGGCGCAGCAAATCGAGGTATTGTTTCATAGGTCGGGTGTGAAGTGTTCCAATCGAAGGTTGCCCGCCTCGTCGAGCCGGGCGTAGACCGGGCCGCGCTCCCAGCACCCCAGGTGCACCGTATGGAGCGACCCTTCGCGGTAGTCGCGCGCCACGTGCATGTGGCCGAAGACGAAGTGGTCGACCGCGTCCCGATTGCGGGCGGCGTAGCGGCGGGCGTACTCCACCAGCGGGTCGGTCAGCGAGACGGGGGGCGGTCCCTGACGGATGTGCTTGCGGCGCGAATGGGCGCTCCAGGCGTGGCCGAAGCGCATCGCCCAGTCGGGATGCACGCCCCACGAGAAGAGCCACCGCAGCAGACGCGAGCGGAAGACGGCGTTGAGCAGCCGGAGTGCGGGACGCTCGCCGATGTTCATGTTGTCGCCGTGGGCCAGGAAGAGGCGCTGCCCGCAGAGCGTCACGACGCGGGGCGCGGTGTAGACCTCCACGCCGCATTCGCGCGCAAGGTAGTCGCGCATCCACTGGTCGTGGTTGCCCGTGAAGAAGAGGACCCGGATGCCGCGGTCGGTCATCGCCGCCAACCGTCCGAGCGTACGGACGAAGCCCCGGGGCACCACCTCGCGGTACTCGAACCAGAAGTCGAAGATGTCGCCCAGCAACACCACCGCCTCGGCATCGGCCGAAACGGCGTCGAGCCAGGCGACGAACTGCCGCTCGACCCGGCGGGCGACCTCGGGGCCGCCTCCGCCCAGATGGACATCGGATGTGAAGTAGACCATGCGAAGAGGTAGGTGTTGCGGCCTGACTGCGGCCGGAGCGGCAGCGCCCCGGCTGACCGGGGCGCAGGCTCTTACTGGAGAAGCTCGTCGATTTTCCGGGCCAGCGCCTCGCCGTCGAGGTCGCGGGCCACGATTTCGCCTTCACGGCTGATGAGGTAGCTCGACGGCAGACGCTGCACGTTGTAGAGCTTGAGCGCCGACGAGGCGCCGCCCTGCAGGTCGCTCACCGAAATCCACGGGAGCTGCTGCTCCTGCACGGCCGTAATCCAGAGCGGCTTCGAGGTGTCGATGGCCACCTGGTAGATTTCAAACGGAGCCTTCTGCCGGGCATACTTCGCGTAGAGCTCCTTCAGTTCGGCATTGCGCGCATTGGCGTTGCCCAGTTCGGCCGACCAGAAGTCGACGAGCACCACCTTGCCCTCGAGCGACGAGAGGCGCACCTTCTTGCCGTAGATGTCGCTCAGCTCGAGGTCGGGATAGCCCGTGACGGTAATCTGCGAGGCGAGGTTGAGCCGCGCATCCATCCGGCCGATTTCGGCCAGCAGCACCGGCAGGTAGGGCGAATCGGGATAGCTCTTCTCGAGCGCCTCGGCCACCGTGCGGTAGTAGACCACGTCGCTGTCGCCGTTGAAGAGGTTGGCGTCGCCCGGCAGACGCTGGTAGAGCGCAAAGAGGGCCGCCAGCGACGACTTGTGCTCGATGATGAAGCGCAGCTGCTCGCGGCGGATGCGGTAATACTCCTCGGTGTAGGCCTTCACCAGCTCGTCGTGGCGCTCGCCCGCGGGCTGCTGGGCCACCTGCTGGGCGATGTCGTCGAGCCGCTGCACGCCGGCCACGTAGCTCTGGTAGAACTGGCGCAGCAGCTCCGATTCGGCCGAGCCCTCGACCGTATAGTTGCGGGCCACGCTGCCCACCGAGCTGAGCGTCAGGCGGTCGCCTGCGGCCAGCAGCAGCGGGATGCGCTCGCCGTCGTAGACCACGTTGTAGAGCGACGGCGTGGCGGTCGCCTCGCGGACCTCGAAACGGTAGTTGCCCTCCTTGTCGAGCTGGGCCGAGTCGATGATGCGCTCCGAAAGCGGCGTCACCTGTTCGAGGTAGATGTTGCGGGCTTCGTTGCCCACGATGCGTCCCGAAATCCGCACCTTCGACGACTGGCAGGCGCAGAGCGTCGATGCTGCGGCCAGCGCCGCGAAAATAACTTTTCCGTTCATCTATTTTTTGCTTCTTGTTTACGAACCGTACCGCACGCCCGACGTACGACCGCAGCGGGTCGTCCGACGCGGACGCAGTCGGATATGTTTACAAAGATAGGCAATTCCGGATAAAAAACGACGAATCACTTCTGGAAATTGTGCCGCGCGCCGTTGTTTTTCGAGAAATTGCGCGCATGCTGCTGATTGCGGTTTTTCTGCTGCCGCTGCTGCGGACCGCCCTTCTGGGGACGTGCCGTAAAGTGCTGTTTGTAGTCGCTTCGGAGATTGTTCAGTGCAACTTCGTCGATTTCGATGCCACCACCGGACATCTGCTTGATGTCCTTTACAATCACCTCGTTGTTGGGGTGCTCCTGGTTGTATTCGAAGCTCTTGGCACGCATGTAGCGGGCCAGGTTGTCCACCGTGCGGGCCACGCTCTGACGGTCCTCGACCCCCTCCAGGCTCTGCAGCATCCGCTCGACATACTTGCCGTAGTGCTTGTAGGCGATGTGGCTCTGCGTGTAGGGCATGCGGTGCGGCATGACCGTGAGCTCCTGGCGCGAGGGACGCGGATAGGGAGAGTCCACATCCAGCTGAAAATCAGACATGATGAACAGGTGGTCCCAGAGCTTGTGCGTGAAATCGGCCGTATCGCGCAGCAGCGGGTTCAGATTGCCCATCACGGCGATGACGGCCCGCGCCTGGCGGTTGCGCTCGTAGCGGTCCTCAATCTCCATCAGGGAGTCTATCATTTCGTGGATGTGGCGGCCGTACTCGGGCAGAAAGAGCTTGCGCCGCATGTAGTTGTAGTTCTTTTTCATAACGTAATGGTCGCCCGTGCGCTGTTCCGTTCGGTCCTCCGGCTGCACCGGAAGGTCCCGCGCAATGGTCTCGTTCAGAATGCTTTCACCCGCTCCGGCGTTCATCCGGACACAGAGCCCGAACTTGCTCAAACACCGCGGAAAGCAATAACTTTGCGACAAAAATAACAAAAAATCAATAAAAACAAGAGATGGTAAAGGTTTTAATTTTGGACCATTCAAAAAGCGTGCGAAACATCCTGCGCGAGCGGCTCGAATACGAGGGCTACTCGGCCGAGGCGGTCGACGACGAGGCGGCCGCCTCGCGTCTTTGCGAGCGGATACCCTTCGATGTCATCCTCTCCGACACCGGCTGCCGGGTTCCCGATGCGGGCATCCCCTTCATCGCCCTCTCGGGCGACGCCTCCATCGACTCGGCCGTCAAGGCCGTCCGCAGCGGCGCGCGCGACTTCGTGACCAAACCCATCGACATGAACCGCCTGCTGGAGTCCATCCGCCGCACGGTCGCCGAGCCCGATGCGGCCGGGAGTGCGCCGGCGACGGAGAGCCCGG
>ULQB01025809.1_pt1 | contig 21067 bp, 19 predicted proteins | sample 1954041 | NCBI WGS metagenome assembly ULQB01 (sample SAMEA4835644, study PRJEB28245) | human gut metagenome | biome: gut microbiome; material: fecal sample | place: Denmark | collected 2008 | reverse complement strand
GTCTAGTTAGACTTGCAGTCACTATGAGATTTTACGCCCGGAAGGAGGATACGAACCAGATCCCACTCTCCTCCAGTGCCGGATCCTTCAAAACTATTTTTCTACAAATACTCTCGGGATGCGCTTCAGGTCGCACATGATTTCATGCGGGATAGTCTCAGCCGTAGCAGACACTTCATCGACAGTGATTTCTTCCTCTCCCTGCTTGCCCATGAGGATGACTTCATCGCCGGGACGGACTTCGTCATCGCAAGCGACCATGAACTGATCCATGCAGATACGGCCGACGATCGGGCAACGCTTGCCATTGATGAGGACGACGCCCTTATTGGAAAGGCTTCTGTGCCAGCCGTCCGCATAACCGATCGGGACAGTCGCAGTCTTCATATCCTCTTTGGCGACATAGGTACCGCCGTAGCCGATGGCTTCGCCCTTATGCAGGGTCTGGACATGGGTGACATGGCTCACGACGCTCATCGCATACTTGAGGTCGAGCTTGTTCGTCATGACGTCCGATGGCTGCGGCCCATAGATGATAATGCCCGGACGGGCAAGGTTATGCCAGCTTCTCGGAATATCAATGACACCGGCACTGTTGGCGGAGGAGATCACGAAGTTTTCATCGACCGGCATATAGGAGATCGCTTCATCGAAGCGGTCGAGCTGCTTCAGTGCGGCATCCTTTTCTTTGTGGTCCGCTGTCGCCATATGGGTGAAGGTGCCATGTGCGTGGATGTGCGGATAGGCTTCGAGCTTTTTGAGGAGCGCAGGTACGTCCTCCGGATGAGTTCCGATGCGGTTCATGCCCGTATCGATCGGCAGCATGACTTCGATCGTTTTCTTCGAAACAGCGGCGATGGCTTCCAGGGCGTCAAGATCGACGGTATCATCGATCGGCATGATGAGGTCTTTGTTCACACCGATAGGCATATCCTCCGGCAGCGGCAGTCCCAGTACATAGATCGGGCAAGTGAATCCGGCGTCGCGCAGCTCCGCTCCTTCTTCCACACGGGCGACAGCAGCAGCGACGTAGCCTTCCTCGAGGGCGATGCGCAGCGTTTCCTTCGCACCATGTCCATAGGCATTCGCCTTCACGACAGCGAGCACATTCACTTCCTTCGGCAGATGCGCGCGAATGACCTTGAGATTGTGACGAAGCGCATTCAGATTGATTTCCATGTAAGAAACCGGCATTTGTATTCCTCCCATTCTTTTCTGCCGTCGGCAGAAATGAAAAGCACCGCGCCAAAAGCATCAGGGCGATGCCTGATACTTTGAAACCTCGGTGCTTCCTTTTATTTTTATGCATCTATCATACCGCGATTGGAAGGAAATGGCAATGGGACCCTAAGAAAACAAGCTTCCCACAAGCGGGATCCATGCCAGTGTCAGGAAGCTATAGAAAAGCAGTCCGACCGCCAATCCCACGATAGCCCCGTTGATACGAATGCCTTCCAGCTCATGATGCACTTTCGACTCGATGAATTCATTCAGTTCCTCTTCCCGAAAGCTTTCCAGGACTTCTATCATAGGCCATGATAAGAAACCATGCTCATAGGTGATGATCTCTGCGATCAAATCTCTTCCGATAGTGTCCAGCTTCTGTCTAAATTCTGAGTCTTCGGTAAAAGAAATACTTTGCTCTATAGCTGGTTTCAATTTTTCTGCCAAAGCTGGCACACCCCAATGGTGCTGAAAATCAGAAATCCCCTCGTCGATCCGTTTTTCCAAAGGGAAGGAAGCGAAGAGACCCCGCCCAAATTCCTGCAGCGCCTCCAACGTAGCCGGTTCTTGCAGGAAACGAGCGATCAGAAGATCCCACTGTGACAAAAGCTCCTGATGAAACGGATTGTCCTCCCTTTTCCATGCTTCCATTTCTTCGGCTAAAGCATCCAATGCCGCCTCAGCCAACTGGTCATAATCGATCGCGCCAAACCATTTCCCGAGCGTATAGCCGATAGATCCCAAGAAGCCTTTCTCTTCCCGGTCGCCTGCCTTTCTCAGCTGCTCTGCCAGTTTGTGTCGAAGGGATGGATCCTCGATTTTCCGTTTTCCCTCCTCCAAAAGACGAAGAAGCCATTTTTCCCGATTCATCTCCTGCTGTAACCGCCCTTGCGCGAAAGAAATAAAAACAGGCAGCCATTTCTGCGATTCACTCCGTCCCCAAATGGCTATTTCTTCTCTATGGATAGACAGAAATTCTACTGCATAGGAGGCTCCTTTCGCTGCCAATGTTTGAGAAATAGATTCTCTGTGACTGGTAAGCCATGGAAGACATAGATCCATCAAGGAAAGACGGGATATCTTTGCCAGCAAATTCTTCGGGCTCAAAAGGCTCTGATTCATTTCTACCACTTTTTGAATAATCCGATCCCGGTTAGCAGGAACGAGCGGCTTGATAGGGAGAAAATGTTTCCGAAAAAGTGCCTCTACGGCAATGAAATCTGCTGCGCATCCGATACAGCAGGACTGTGCCATGAAATAAACCAGGTCTGCCCAATACGTGCCCTGCCAGGGACTTCCCTCTTTAAGCCAAAGAGAAAATAGCAGAAAAAGCAGTGAAAAGAAACAAATCCCATTGGCCGTTTTATATCGTTTCATTTCTACGCCTCCTTATATTACGGTTGATGATTGATGGTTATCAGTATGCATAAAAATCCAAGAGTAAATTGGGCAACTATTGCATCAGTGTTTCCCATAGGAGTGATACAGCAAAAAAGGCCGCTCCCAAGAAAGCTCCCCACAGAGAACCATTGATACGAATGACCGCCACATCTTCAGATACAGATTTTTCTGCCAAGGACGCCATCGTCCGGCCATCATAACCAGCCAAAGCCTTCTCCACCACCGACGCCGCCATGCGATGCATCCATCCCACATGCGGCCGCACCAGACGTAAGAAGAAGGCATCGAAATCCCGCCGCTTCTCCTGAGCAGAAAGCTGTCCGTCTATCAAAGAAAGTAAAGCCTCTGCCAACCGATGCGCCAGTGGCTCTTTCTTTTCCTGCCACAAGGAAATGAACCAATTCCGCCCTTTCCCAGACAATAAGCGACGAATCAACTTCTGCGTAGCACCATTGACCTGCCGCTTCCAAACCTCATTGGTCTCTAGCTGGACGATCATTGCATCATAGGCCTCTCCCATCTTTTGGCGAAGCTCACTTTCCGGATCCGTCAAAGCCTCTGACAAGGACAACATCTTTTCCTGCACCTTTTTTACCATCTCTGCATCCCGATCCTCTACCGCATCCCGGAAGAGGGAATGAAGCCCGCCCTTATCATTATATTTCCGCCAAGCCAAAAGATAGACTCGCTGGATTTCTTCCTGCGTCACCTCAGCCTGCAGAAAGCCCTTCACCTCGGCCGCCAAAGCCTCCGTCAAAAGCTCCTTCTTCGGATAATCGCGGAATGCCGCCATCACCTTGGCCATATGCCCCGCCCAGTCTATATCTGCCGCTTTTCTCTCGATCGCCTCACTGGACATCGTCCATATCGATTCCGCAGGAAATACAGTCAGCACCATGTGAATTACATCTGCTGCCAGCTTCTCCGTCAGATCCCTATGGACTGTCAGCCAGTGCGCCACCACATCAGAAGGCACATGCTGCCGGAGAATCTCCGACAGCCGCCCCCTGGTCAAAAGATCATTCACCACCATATCCTTCGCAATGGATACGATCATTTCCCGATTCTTCGCGATCAAATCCGTTCGCCAGGAAATGCCAAGGGGCCTGCGAAATAAAGAAGTCACGCCGAACCAGTCCGCAAAACCGCCCACCGCCGCCGCAAAAGACATATGAAACAACCCTGCGAGCCACGGGCTCTCCCCCTGAAACGGAGCTACCCCTAAGGTAAGAACCACAGAGCTCGTCAGTATACCGTCAGCAAACCATCGTTTTTTCAAAGAAATCACCACCTCCGATTAGATATCACTAGCATTCAGTATACACTGATGCGTAGATTGTTGTTGGTTGTTATTAAATACAGATGATAGGTCCGTAGGACAGTGCTCCCTTTGGGGGAAAGGTGGTGCCGAAGGCACCAAAAGGGGGTATTCCCTGCGACTGTAAGGCCGGTTGTATGGTTTCAATACTAAACGGGATAAAAACAATTTGACACATATCAAATATGAGAGTATATCGCCTTGTATTTATAAAAACCATACAACCAGCCGTTGGCTGAGAAAATGCCCCCCTCTTTTTATTCTCCCCCGAGGAGGCGATGTCCTAAGTCTGACAGCCAACAACCTACCCATTCCTGTTAATTTTTCAAAAAGAAATCCTCAAACGATTCCCCCTGGTCTTGCAGAATCACTCTCACTTCATCACGAGACAAAGATGGATTCTCTGCTGCATTCAGCAACTGGCATTTCTCATGGATTTTCTGATAGAAAAATTGATTGATTTTCTGGAACCCCTCTTTTAATTCCATGTTCTTACCCATAAGAGTCACCAATGCATCATCAGGAACAACAAGAATCGCATCTGCATACCGTTGAAGTTGTTCGAGCCCATGGTCCGCCTTTTGTCCCCGTATTTTCCCTTCAAAAGAAAATGGTCTCGTCACCAAAGCCACGGTCATAATGCCCAACTCTTTAGCCCGCTGTGCCACAAAGGGAGCCATCGTCGTACCTTCAAATCCACCCATACCAGCAACAATAAACAATACATCCAAATCCGTCAGCGCTTTATCTAGCTCCACCACCAATGCCTTCCTTTTCACTGCATTCCAATTTCCATCTTTATACAAACCGTGCACGCCGTCCCTATGAATTTCTATGGTACTTTCTGCGCCAAAATTGAGCAGCAGCATAGCCATATAGCCCACATTTTCTATGGATTGATTCATCACATATTTAAGTATATTGTTCCCACAACAACCAATCCCCATAATTTTGATATTCGGTACGTTCTTCATGATATATACTCCTTAATGATACAAGGTGTAATTTAGCAAATAAAGCTATGCATCTTATTGACCTAAATTCATATAATATTCTTCGATAAATACTGGCCACATGCATTAACAAGCAACCTCTACATTAGCAGATGGGAAATTTGAATAACAACCTGCTATTACTGTCCATTTTTCAAAAAGAAATCCTCAAAGGATTCCTCCTGGTTCTGTAAAATCATTCTCATCTCATCACGAGATACAAATTGATTCCCTACTGCATTCAGCAAGTGGCATTTTTCGTGAATTTTCTGATAGAAAAATTGATTGATTTTCTGGAAACCCGCTTTTAATTCCATTTTCTTATCCATAAAAGATACCAGTACATCATTGGGAACGACAAGGATCTCATCAGCATACCGTTGAAGTTCTTCAATACCATGGTCCGCCTTTTCACCCCGCGTCTTTCCTTCAAAAGAAAATGGTCTCGTGACCAAAGCCATGGTGACAATCCCAAGCTCTTTCGCTCGCTGTGCTACAATCGGTGCGATGTCAGAGCCTACCTGTCCACCCATACCCGCCATAATAAAGAGGACTTCCGCACCAATTAGCACCTTATCCAGCTCCATGGTAATCCATGGCTTTATTTTCTTTACATTCAAATGCCCATCCATGTAAAAACATTTCATGACTTCTGCATCTAACTGTATGCTCCTTTCTGCGCCCGACTGCAGCAAGGTCTCTTCATCTGCCACTGTAATATACTCCACATTTCGTATCGATTGATTCATCACGTAATCGAGCATATGATTTCCACCATGACCGATACCCATCATTTTGATTCTTGGCATTTGCTTCATATGATATTCCCTCCATTAACTCATGTTGTCAGCTGTTAGTTGTTTGCCTCTCCCTCGTAACATAATGCTGTTAGGTTAAAGATTTGCAGTAGTAGTTATGAGACCGCTAGGGAGTATAGGGTTCTAAAGATACAAAGTGTTCTCAGGGTTCCTGAATGAGCTGATGAACGCTAATGCTATCATCTCATGCGGGGCTCTTTAGAACCTTTAGTCCCTTTAGAACCTTGAGAACCTTTGGTGAAGAAGAGATCATCGCATATTTTGTTTTACACCGGTAAAAAGCTGAATGAATAACCAGCCACTAAGCTAATGTGTAGTCATCTTCCCGATAACATTCTTTATTTCATGATAAGTCAGATAAGAGGCCTGTGTCACAGAACCATTTTCATCAAGAAGTAGTGTATGCAGTATCTTTTGCATCATCATTACCAACTGCCACGCTTTGGCCCAAGCATCCAAATTCACTTTGTCATATATATCCGCCTCCACCTTGTCTTCCATGACATTTGGCAGCTGGCTCATCGCCTCATGAAATTTCTCATGGACTTTCCCTATTAAATCAATCAGTAAATTCGCGCGACCACTGGCCTCCTGAAAGGCATCGCTCACCAAATTCATTTTCTGATTTGCCTCTTTTACTTCTACATAGTAATGCTTGGCCTTCTCTAAATTTTCATCGGCTTTCTTTGCCAACTCAAATCCATTCAGAAGAAACGTCAGATCTGAAATATCTTCATCAAAATCAACCATTCCATCCACCTGCCTCAAATCCTTCCCAGCCATGACGTCTCGCTTCCGTGCCATTAAAGCAGCTACTCCACAAAATGGTTTTGTATTTCCCTCCATAGGAATCATACTACATGCCCCAAATGCCATTTTCTCTCTAACCGTGGCCTCTTCCTTTTCTCTTTTCCTCCAATCTGCCGATAAACGACTCATGTACTTGACTTCCTTGCAAATTTCTTCTAGCGGTTCATCTGCTAATAGATCGCCAGCTCTGCCATCTGCCTTTATCATCTTTGCCAAATGCACAAAAGAAGTCATATCTTTCACTAAAACACGGACCTTGGCCTGTCCTACCCCCACCAAACTATCACATGCCCTCGTTTTCGCCTTTTGCAATCGATTTCTGGCTACGCAGTAGTTATGCCGTGCTTCATTCACCATCTCCTTGGCCTCTTGATTGGTATCCTCCGCCTCAGTTCCCTTCATATAACTGGTCATGCCAGCCGCAATCATCATCGCACCTACAATAAATGGTAGTGCCATATGGTTCTCCTTCCCATAAAATAACTACCTCGATAATTCAATTTTCAATAGCAAAAATCTGGATTACCGATTGTTGTTGGTTGTTAGTTGTTAGGCCAAACAACCGACAACTAATAACCAATTACCACTTATCGATCCATTTTTCCAGTTCATCCAAGGAATCAATGATAGAATCACAAGCCTTTTCCGTGACCGTATAGGCTTTATCTATCGCATCCACCAAGGTATCTGCCGTTTCCGCCAATTTCATCACAGCAGCTTCCTGCTCCTCTGCTGGCAGCTGCTCTATTTCCTGATCCACATACTCTCCCACCTTGTCTAATAATTGATCCAACATGGATGGCTCTTCCTCTGCCTGTTTCTCTTCCACCATCTTAGCATAAAACTGCTCTGCCCACTGTTGTAATGCTTTACTCGCCATCACATTCGCATCATCCCTATTTCCAAATGGAATCTCAGGAAGATTGTTTTCATTGTCATTCATCTTATCTCCTCCTTATGAAATACTTTTTAGCTGACTGATCATCAGCTTTTCTTCTAGTATATCCAAGAGGTTGGACAAAGAATGGGTATGGGAAATATCCCAGAAAAATTTTGATAAAATAAAAAATGTTGCTAAACATCCGGCACACACCAAACATTCAACAACATTTTCTGTTATAACCCATAGTGATTAAATATTTCCCCATAAAATTTTATGATAAAGCATCATATTTTTTATGCCTATATAGCTCTATTTTTTTGATGCCACTCCTCTCATTCCAAATTTTAGTTTTTGCCAAAACCGTAAATTGCATCTGCTTCTGACTTATAATCATATGTACCTTCAGGAAAGATAGAATTGACATAATACCTAGTATGATTTTGTACGAAAAAAGAAAATAGAATTAACTCATTCTCTATGTGTCCCTTTGCCAAATAATTTGCCATAATTTTAGTGGCAAAAGATACTTTCCTTCTATCATACAAAAAGAATTGCGTTTGGTTACTATCCAATACTTTTTCAAAAATGCACAAAGCATGCAACCGCTCTTCAACTTTATAAAAATTCTGATCCTTAGAAAAAGACGACACAGAAATTGTTCCACGCAGAATATGGTCTAATACCCACTTACTGGTCTGCTGCTGAAACGGATATCGTTGTTTCAATTTATGTAACCCAGCCAGATGATAAAAATTATCTGCCCTAAAAGCAATTTCAATGGTATGGGCTTTCCCTTTTCTCCCTAAAACCACCTGATAATCAACGGTCATTAATTTTTGATACGCCCTAGCCGCTAATTGCAAAATATCAGCTTCCATAAAATAACCTCACTAAAACAAAATGGACGCTACTGAGAAAATAGCGTCCATTTTGCAATTCGCTATTTTTTATGTCTGCACATGACATGCATAAGTCAGGTTGAGGTATAAATAGCTAAACCCTACACAAGGCTACGCTGAGTCCCGCTTCCTGACACGCTTCTCAGCATCAACACCCATACTGACACACTCTGTTGCCAGTTCTCTATGTATAGAATATTCTATTTTCTCTATTTTGTCAAAGCTTTTCTTCCCTCTAAAAAATAATTTTTCAGCTATCTGTATATCAACTTTCAGTATATGGTAGCAGATTAGACAAGGAATGGGTATGGGAAATATTTCTTGAAATTATATGAAGTCATAAAAAAATGTTGCTGAGTACCTGTCCTAAGCTGAATACTCAACAACATTTTTATTACAATTCACAAAATTCCGACCTCCCCTATAGAGTCATCTTGCGCAAACGACATCAGACAAAGGAGAGCTGCCCGATAAATCTATCATTGGGCTATAAACTCGCTTAGTACTTACATTTTCTCCACTGTGCAAATGGGCATCTTTCCTATTGTGGCAGGTGTCATATAGTCAGAAGAAACAAACACATCTCCCGGCTGTAGATTTATGGCGGTTATTCCTTCCTTTCTCATATCATCCTTCCAACCTCTATACCGTCCAATAACCGGGTTTTGTGCGTCATTCCAATAGGCTGATTGCCACTCTAACCCACCATAATCAATCTGTTCAATACACCAAAATGGCCTTTTGTTTACACAAGATTGCCAATGCACGATGCCATCCCGGTCCGCTTTCACAGAAAAAGGCTCATAGCGATTCAGTATGCATTTTTCTAACTGTTCTTGTTCTTCCCTTATGTTGGCATCATCAGCCCACATTCTTCCCACAAACGCAAGCATCCCCCGAAAGTCGCCAGGAATATGCCTATTATGCTTCCACAGAAGAATATATCCCCAATCCGAAATCCCACTATATGTAACCGTATGTGTCCCAGATAAAAAGCCTCTATATGTATCTTTCTTTGCTCCATATATAGTGAAGAGTGTCTGCCCTTTCTCTACCTTGGCCCCTTCTGCTACTTCGATTTTGAGCATCACTTTGGGAGCATATTTAAAACCACCTGTTGTATTTTCAGCCTGCTCCGGCCACAGGGCATAATAGCTAGCAGGCTCTACCTGTCCAGGTGTATTCAAATCGCCCACCAAGTTCAAGTAACATTCCCCTGTTCTCCCCTCAAAGGATTTCCATGTGTGATTCTCGCATGATAGATATTTATACCGATTTCTCTCCTGAATCAATTGGACCGCTTCGGCTGCTTCTTTCAACATAGATTCTTTGCAGCCCATAAACAAGTATAGCTGGCTTAGTTTCCCGTAGGCACTGTCATTTTCAGCTTTCATTTCCTGACATAGGACGAGAGTATCCAGCAGATACGCACTCTTTCCGCCGGACTGGTCCACTTTTTGAAACCACATTTCCAATTCGGTGCCAGCTGTTTCTTTCATATGACAGAAGAGATGGTACAGCGGTGTATCCACATGTAGCGATTCCCGAATCCGTGCCACCGTCACCAAGCCATCATCCGCCGCTTTCGCCTCTGGCTGCAACAAAGACCAGGTGAAAAGCAAGAGGGATACATAGGCTTCTTTGGCCTTCGGGTCAACCTGTCCCATCACATGTCCTTCCAAAGGATAGGCCGCCCCCTTTCTCTCTGCACTGGTAAAAATGGCTTCCGTATTTTCTCCAGCCTGAGCTTCTTTCATCTGTGCCTGCTCCTGGGCAAGCTGCGCCACGCTATCCTGCAACCGTTGGAAATGATCTCCCATCTGTTGCAGTTCTTTTTCTATATCTTGTAATTTAGACATGATAGTACCTCCAATGAGCGCACATTAAGTAAGGTTATTCAAACATTTTCTTGCATACTTTTCTGCCTCTCCATGAAGCTCATAGGCCTTTTGGAACCAAGCTATCGCTTGTTCCTGATCTTCCTGTACTCCCTCCCCATTACGATAGCACATTCCTAAATTATACAAGCCCCAATCGTATCCTTCTTCGGCACTTTTCTTAAACCACTCAACTTCCTTTACGTAGTTTTTCTGCCCATCATAAATCATTCCAATTTCATTAGCGGCTTCTCCTGCAACATCTCCATGAAGCTCATAGGCCTTTTGGTACCAAGCTATCGCTTGTTCCTGATCTTTCTGTACTCCCTCTCCATCACGATAGCAACAAGCCAAATGATACATGCCCCAATCGTATCCTTCTTTGGCACTTTTCTTATACCATTCAACTTTCTTTACAACTTTCTTTACATACTTTTTCTGCTTAGAATAAATATTCCCAATTCGATTAGCGGCTTCTCCTGCATGCTCTCTATGCATTCGATAAACGGTTTCTAAATGATCTATGATTTGTGATTGCTTTTGAGCATCATCTTCATATTTAGAAGATGTAAAAGCAGCTCTCCAATATCCATCTTTGATAGCTTTTTTCAACCAAAATTCAGCTTTTAACGCATCCCCCAATTCAGCTTTTAACACATCCCCCAATTCATCTTCCGCTGCTATATCTCCCGCTTGAGCCAATGTTACTATCTTGGGAACAATCTCTTTCAATATTTTTTCTCGATTGGCTCCATCTTCATAAGCCAAATTTAATTGACAGAGCAGATCTCCTTTTTCTGCCCCTAGATGATGATAATGGAAACCCAATTTTTTATTGACTGGAAGTCCCGCCCAACCAAAGCGATAATATTCTCCCATGAAATACATGGCCCGACGATTTCCTCGTGTCGCTAATTTCTTAAACAGGGGATAGGCATCCGTCACTTGGTCATGAATAAAAAGCGACACTGCTGCATCCAGCTGCATCTGTTCATCTGGATTCCAGTCAGAAAAATACCCTTTGATGACATTTGGCGTCAAGATTTGCCAATCCCTCTGCAAAACACCGCCTTCATCTTTTTCAGTAATGAGTTTTACCGCTTCTGCCGCTTCTTTGATGATTTCCTGTTTCATATCCAGGAATGAAAAGAAATTGATGACTGCTTCAAGCCCTTCAGCTCCTGCTTCCATTCTCTGGCATAGCATGAGTACATCCAAAGCTAAAATACCATTCCCACCATAGGCCTGTACTTCCTTTGCCCAATGTATCATATCTGCTTCTTCGCATTGTAAAACTTTAGTCATCAGTACATCCAAGTCATTTCCTTCTTCTACACTTCGATGAATACACTCAATAAATTGATTCCCTGCTTCATAATTCTTGGCATAAGGTTTTAATAAAAGAAGAACAAACTGTAACAATTGGATATAAGAAGTATGTGCCCCATTCCCTTTCATGAAATGATTTTCTATTTTTTCTTCTTTTGTCAATGGTGTTATAGCAGATGGCCCATTTCTAAGCCGATTAAATGATTCATTCAAAAATCCCATATTTACTCTCCTATTCTTTGGCATAGTTTGTGAGCAGATCCTCATACTCTTTCAGCTGCTGGATACTCTTTTCTTTTTCAGCAGCCTGTTTTGCCAATCCTTCAAATTCGGCATTGATATCTTTCAAAAGGACATCCACAAACTGTTCCTGCAGCTGCCCCAATTTTACTTTGAATGATTTCACTTCCGCCACAATCTGCTGACTCAAAACGGTAATTAAATCGCTAGCATTCTTAGATACGATTTGTTTCAGTGCTTCCCGATCATTAGCATCTCGTACTTCGCCAGAAAAGTGGTCTGTGATGTCCGTGAGATAGTCATCCAATGATACTTGGAATACCGGCAGTTCGATTTGATTCAGTGTATCCTGTACAATGAGACGAAGCTGGTCTGGATTGAAGTCAGTGGAGCTCGTATCCATGTTGTTTACAATGACCTGAAGCAAATGGCCTTTCAGCCCCTTCAAGTCAATGCTATCTGCCATACGCTGATCGGTGGTCTGCTGAATCTGATGTCCATAGCTGCGCAAGTTTTCTAGCGCATCGCTGGTAGCGATGTATTTGTAATGGGTATCATAGGTATATTGTACCTTGTGGGATTTTCCCCAAGAGAACGGATTATACCAATGGCTGTCACTGACCCTGCGGGTCTTCGTGTGGGTTTCGGTACCACTTCGTTCGACTAGCATATCTCGATTGGAAGCTAGACTATGAAGTTCTCCCACCAGAGCCACCTTGGCGCTTTCCATATCGCACATGACTTGGCTAAACTGGTCACCTACATGGCCTTTCAGTTTCAATATCTGATCCGCCATGGCTTGCTTTTGAACTAATATTTCTTTCTGGTCGTGACTTTCCAAGGTTAAGCGATGTTGTCTGGCCTTTTTCAATAAGTTTTCCAAGACGGTTTGAAGATTTCTTTGGAAAGTAGGCAATGTTTGCTGGAGGCTAGCAGCCAATTTTTCATCTTTATGAGCTGCGATGTCTTGAAATTCTTTTTCAATGGCTGTCATATCCCCTAATTTTGCGACCAATTCAGGCGACATATCCCCATTGGCATAGTCCAAATTTTCAAATGTGTTTTCTTCTAGTGGGGTATACTGTTCTCTTGTTTTCTGGGCCATACGATGCATAAGGGATGACAGGAAGAAAGGATGTGTACAGGAATTCATAAGTTTTCCCAGTTCAGGTCGCCCGCTTTGGGTATATTCCTCCGCATACCGAGTAAAATCGCCTTCCACTCTACGCTGGATTTTTTCTTTTTCTGCAAGGATAGCTTCTTCCAAGCTGTTATAAGCCTCCGATGCGTCCACCGATGCGTCCAATACGACCTCATCAAATTTGCTGGCAATGAGGCGGATGTCTCCTACGCCTTGTCCCGGAAGCTGGGTCTGGAGCAGGTCAATATCCTGTCCATCTAAGAGTTGGGATGCCTCGGTCAGGTAAAAGACTACGTCACATTCTGCTAAAAAATCTTTTGTCGCCTGGGTACGAGATACGATAGGGTCATTGGTCCCTGGAGTATCTACGATGGATAAGCCTTCCAGTTCTGGACGATTAATACAAAGAGTGACGTTTTTAACAATCGGAGTCAGCTGTCCATTGGCGCCCACATAGGTATCCAGTACCGATTCCATTTGTGCTTCATCTGGCATATCGATGATTTCTTGTCCCTTTGCCAAATACGGCTTTACATCTAGTCCACTATTTTTTACATCATTCACCAATTCTTTGGCCGTTTTCACATCTTTTCTAGTGCTACTTTCCTGCTTCGCCAGTTTTTCCAATTGTTCCCATTCAACGGGACGATAATAAGTAATCGTCATATGAGGATGTGCATCATATTCAATTTTTGTCAAAGTGGCAGTCTTGGGGCGAAAGGCATGGGGTAAGATATCTTTCCCTTGGAAGATGAGTTCATTCAGGAAGGAAGATTTCCCTGCTTTGACACGACCTACTACAGCCAGTGTCAACTTACGGTCTTCGGTTCTGAATTTTTCTAATTTCTTTTGGATACTCTGGGTGAGCTGATCCATTTTCTCCTTGTCCTTTTCATCCATATAAGAGGCAAGTCCCTGTTTCATGTTGTCTACTTTTTGAGCCAACTGCTGAATCCGTTCTTCCTGCTGCTGAGTTGCTTGAAATTGTACGTTCATGATGGTGTCTCCTTCTTAGTTGTTGGTTATTGGTTATCTGATACAAACAGGCAACAACCAATCTTAATTCTCATTTTCTACGTATTGCATTCATTTTCTCAATTGATTCTTTAGTACCTGGAGCAGTTGATCTTTATAATCACTAGAACCAGGCAAGGCTGTCTTCTGCTCTTGCATACCAGTCATGACTTTTTTCAAGTTGAGCACCATGCCTAGATCTTCTTTTTTCCCACTTTTCTGCAACATATGAGCTAAAAGTGCAGCAGGATCACCGGCACTTTCTTCTGCCAGTTCTAACTCACTAGGCGTAGGGATCTCGATATGAACCTGCTCTGCCACTTTCCGTACCATGTCAAAAAAGAGGTTCTTCTGGGTTTCCAAATTGTCTTGGGCTTGTTTCAGCTTGCTGATACGATTGTTTAAGATGAGCTGTGAATCATGCAAGCTGCTCTGTATTTGTTCATTGTCTGAGAGAACCAGGACTTTATGAACCCGATCTAAGCGAGCTGTTTCTTCTCCTAGTTCTTTGCGGTAGTATTTTTCACATTCCACAAAGAGTTTCATAAAATCATGTCCAAAATGAGTTTTCTGTTGCTGGACATCCAATGCTTGTAATAAATCATGAACGGCCTGGATATCTGATGCGATTTCTTTCTGACACCGAGGGAAACGGGTATATCCCCATACGCCTTTAACTGTGATACCATTTCGAGCAGCATCTTTTTGGATACTTTCAATGGTTTTGTGATACTCATCCATACCATGGGATAATACTTTATCGGCTTTGTTTAAAATAATGGCTTTAGGAATATGAGTGTCCAGTTGTTTCAAAAAGTCGATATCGGTCTGGGGCAATACGGAGCCATTGACAAACCAAAGAATGAAATCGCTATGGTTCAATTGCTCTCTAGCAATCTGTTCATCGGTACGAGCAGAATAATCTTTAGTATCTGGTTTGGAATAACCCGGCGTATCAAGAAACGCAATATGTGCATAGGGTTGCAACGTCGTGGAAATAAACATTCGCTGGATCAGCTGCCCCAATGAGACCCCCAATTGGCTTTTTTCTTCAAATCCATGAGCCAGAATACCTACATCACCAACGGTTAAATCGGTGATGCGACTATCAAATAGGTTGATAGCACGGATAGTTTCTTCGCTGTCTGCATGCATTAGATACGTCGGCACAGAGGTAGATGCCGCTGTATCCGTAGGAAGCAGTCTTACTCGATCTGCAGAATTTTCACTGAGAATACCATTTAAGAAGGAAGATTTCCCCGTACTGAATCCACCACCAAGAGCGACAATGTTCTTTCCAATCATGTCTTTGAATACTAAGAAATCCTCAAATTGCTCATATACTTCTTGTAAATCGAAGCACAGAGCCGGTAAATCGGGCGGTGCTTCCATTTCCAACGCTTTCGGTAAATCTGTTTTGATGATTTTTTCGATTTTATGGGCTTCTTCTAACAGTTCATCCTTGTCTGTTTTCAAAGCGATCAATTTCTTTACTAAGGAAAATTGCTTTTCCATATCCTCTAGGAGCTGTGTTTCCATATATTCCTCCTTGTGTAAAAACAGGATTCCGCGATTAGAGAGTTTCATATCCGGTTCATTTCCCCGAAAGGCAACGTTGCTAAAGTCGATAGTAGTGTTGTTTTTTATACATTTTCTCCCTTAGAAAAGTGCAAGGTAGGGGATGTCTCTTCACTTGAGATATCCCCTCTGCTATGACACTCTACATTTACGACTTGTTTCTCCTCTTCGACTATCACTGGCTCGCTGACTTTTTACAGCTCTTGTCAGTCCGCAGTACTCAACCAAGTTTCTACTTGTTTCCAATCTTGCTGGAGTTGCTGTTCTTTCTTTTCTTTTTCTTCCTGTTCGTTGTTCGCCTGTACAATCAGGTCATTCAATGCTTTTTCTTCAGCCTGAATCTGGGCATCCACTTCAGCAGCCAGTGTCTGACTGATTTGGTCAACCTGACTTGTAATCATCTCTTCTACAATGCTCTTCACGCTAGTAGATAGCTGTGGCACAACCTCGGTCCGAAACTGTTGGATCACTTTCTGACGTAGCTCTTCTGTTTTACTAGATTTTCCAAAAAGAGTAACCGCTATGGTGATAGCTACCGATATAATCTGGATAATCGGCATTGGTATTTTAGTGCCGATCATGGCCAGCAATTTCAACAAGCCTTTTCTTACTAATTCTTCGGTAATCAGTCCCGTCAAGCCTGTTATTCCAGCCGAATCTGAATTAGGCATTTGTGGATTTATTTCCGGTATATCCACTTTTACGGCATTAGATACACTTTGCAAATATTTCTCTACCTTGGGTGCAAAAGTGCGTTTCATTCCTTCTTCTACCTTGGTACGAACAATGGTATTTACCCGTGATTTAATAGTTCCTCTACGACCGGATATAGTCAAATCAGCAAATTCTTCTGCAAAATCTTCTAAGGCAATTCCTACATCGCTGGCAATGCTGTCCATGCAAGCTGGTATCTGTCCTTGAAATTCGTCCTTTTCACTAGCCAGCTTTGCTCTAAGCTGCTCAATATGTTTTTCTCGTTTTTCTTTCTCTGCTTCTAGTTCAGATACAGAGCAGTGCACTTGATTCAAAGTAGTGCGGAGATATTGTTGCAAAACGCTACCAAACTGCATGACTTTTTGATTTGTTTCTCTATCAAAAAGAGAGGCACTCTGTTTTTCCAATTCTTTCAAAATAATTTTGAATCCTTCTACATCAACATTTCTTCCTTTGGCATTGGTGCAGTAAATGGGAACATTGTCCAATCCCACGTCTTGGTGAAGTTGTTGCTTTAAATTTTCTACGCACTGTTCTCGCTGCTCTTCCAGCACACTACCGGATTTAGTGACTACCACATATACCGGCATATCATGGAATTTTAATTCTTTTAAAAACTCCAGCGTATCTTCTTCAATGGTAGAATTTCTTGCCTGAAAGGTCAGAATATAGGCTTTACTTTCTGGCAGATATTCATTGATGGCTTTATTATGCAATTCGATGTTTGTCCCAAAGCCAGGCATATCTACCACTCGCACATCAGGTACGGTCTTTAAGAAATCATTGGAAATCCGCAGTTTGACAGTAGACCAATCACGAATGTTGAAATCATGGTTTATAAAATCTTCCATGGAAATATGTTTTTCCAGTACCACGTTTTGGGTATCAGGATCTTTCTTGACTAAAGTCACCTTTTCAATATCTCCATACATGATTTCTGTAGGGATTGCTGTTTCTGGCAGTGTATTTTCTGATAAATATTTCCTTCCTAATAATCCATTCAATAAACTACTTTTCCCTGTACTGAAGCGCCCCACCAATGGACTGGTTACTTTAAAATCATCGATACTTTCTATATAGGAAGTAATGGCGGTGGTCTGCAGGTCGTATTTCTCCATCATCTGTTTCATCGCAAGGAATTTGTCTTTTGCAATTTGTTTATTCATAGGTATCCTCTTCTTTCTGTACATATTGCCCTTGAATCATCATTTGGGCGAAAGCTCCACAGCTTATATCTAATATTTCTATGGAATTTTGTCATCCTGCTTATAAAAACAATCAACGTTCCATAACTGCAATGATTCTAATTTTATGGAACGAATGACGACTTAACACTTTGGCTCTAGCATCCATACGATTAGCTGCTTGTACCGTAGTCCGCTGTTTAGTCGAACCCTGCTTCTCCACCTGAAATTCCACAATATACGATTTCATTGTAATGACTCCTCTCTTTCAATAATTTGCAATCACAGTGGCTCAAAAATTCACGGCCATATGGCTCATATTTTCATTACCATTCACAAAATCAGAACCTCAACATTAGTAAGTATCTCTATATCTTCAGTTCAAACTTATTACAAGTATGACGCCCCTTGGTCTTCAACCCGACAGACTTCATGCAGCGAGCCTCTTTTTCTCTATCGAATTCCCACCAATTTCCGGGCAGTGGCTTGATAGCCGAATTGGTCGGATCATACCAATGTTTACAAAAAGCACAATATCCCAGACGAAAATCGCCGGCATAAAATTTTCCTTTGCTCATTTTAAGCACTCTCCTTTGATTTGGTTAACCGTTAGCAGTTAGCAGTAGGCAGCCCAGTAATCGTAATGACATGCGTCACTTCGCCCTTATCACTTGTCGAAGTATCGCATTTCATACCTTCTTCATCACTATGCATAAATATCACCGGCCCCCATGACGCTAGACATGACCCCAAATTAATGAGCATCTATACTAATTCGACAACACTTTTCCGTTTTACCTCCACCTTTCCTGCATGTATCAAATCAATACCAGGCAGGATCACTTTTTTTATAGTTCCACTATATGGACAACTTTCGTACCTATACCTAATATGAAAATGTTCATCAAATTGCATCCCTACCTGCTCTTGTCGCAAGACATAACGAAGCCTACCATAAGAGCCATTAACTTTTTTTACGCTATAAGATAGTAACTTCAATAAAATAAACCTATCGTCCCCCCAGCAATCCGTATTTAATTTTTTAACCAGATCCCACAACTGAAGTAAGTTTTTCTCTTGTCCCACACAAATCAAAAAAGATTCTGGTGTCTGCCATCTGAAATGATCCTGAACTTGACTCTTTATAACAGGTGACAAATCTGATAGCAGTTGATACATATGGAGTACCTCCACAAAAGGAGTGGCTATGGTTTTCCATTCATTTAAATCTTCTTGCTTCTTCTCCAATTCTTGCCTCAACCGTTGGAGCTGCTGTTCATAAGCCCCCTTAATATTAGCCAGTTCGCTTTGCCATACCCAATAGTGTTTCTGATATATATCCCGCTCTCTTTGCCATTCTGTACGGGATTGTGCCAATTCTTTTTCCAGTTCCTTACATTTGGCAAACGCTTTATTTCTATCAAGAGTGTGCTGTTCCTTTTTATCTTCCTTCAAGCACATGACTTCTTTCTCCATTTTTACAGCCAACATCTGCTTCAGCTTTTCCTGTACTTTCTCATCATCCCAAACAGATGACAGCTGTTCTTTGAAAGCCTTCATTTTATCTTCTTCAGAACTCACAATGCATTCTCCTTCTTATCAATTACCAGTAAGTGGTAAACTGCTCAACTGCCTTTCGTTAACTACTTAAAATGGCACGCCAAACCGCATTTACTTGTTTAGATGTTTTTACGCCAGTTTTACACCAAAGAGCGAAATGCTCGCAGTTATTTCCGAAAAGGTCGTACCCTGCCTTTCCTAAGCAGGATTTGGCCCGTGCAACAGTTTCTTTAGCACTATACAAATGATAGCCTTTCAAATTGCTTGTCTTAGGAAAGGCCACAATCCGGTAATCGTTATCTTTTTCAAATGTAGCAAGAGTTACTTGGCGAATTTTCGCATTCTCCCCGAAATCCCCCTCATTGGCGGCGAAGTGAATCACATTCCCATGTCCTATATATACACCATAGTGTTCATACAGATTGCCCCACCGAGATACGGCCAGTATGTCTCCAGGATAAATCCGCTTATGCAGCGTCCCACCTTCATGATGATTCAGTAATACCCGCTTCACCGCGAGAAGTAACAAATCTTCCACAAAATCGGATGACAAGGCTCTCTCCCCCTTATCTTATTTGACAGTTAACGACCTACCCCTAACGACCTATTAAATGACCTTCACCTTATCCCCCTGGCTTCCCAGCCACATATCGATGCCGATCCCATAAGCTTCGGCGGTGATAGTGTAGACGCCCTCTTTTTCTTCTAGGATTTGCGCCGTAGGAAGTCTATCCAGCACAGCTTCTACGGAAGGGCCGCTGTAGGTGAATTTCACTCGCCGCAGAGGCCCGGGGTACATGAATTGTACCCGTTTCCGGAACTCACCATCTTTGAATCGGTCGGCATAGGGGATCTGGAAGGTCTTTCCGGTCTTCTCCATCTCTTCGATGCGGTCGACGCGGAAGATGGTGGGGTATTCGCTTTCTTCTTCTTTGAATGAAACGAGGTAAAAGTAGTACTCGGAGAAGAGGATGGCGACGGGCTTCACGAGGTGTTCCCGATGGATGCCGTCCATGCGGGTGTAGCGGATGTGAAGGATCTCCTGGCCGCGAATGGCCAGCGAGAGATCCCAGAGTCGATTCAAGAGTTTCTTTCCGTGCTTCAGAGGGACATAGTAGAAAGTCTCGCTTTTGATGATGCCTTCGATGATGCTCCGCTCTTCGGGCGGACACTCGGCGATGAGTTTGTCTAGGATGCCGTGAAGTTCAACTGGCTCTAGGGCGCGGCTTTCAAGGAGAATCTTCGCCAATGCCAGGATTTCCTTGTGATTCAGGTGCTCATAGGAAGAATGTACCAGTCGATATCCCCGCGCTCCCCTGTCGTACTGGATCTCCCCGCGTCCGCCACAAAGGGCGGTCTCGGACAGATGCGCGCGGAGCTCATCGATGTCACGCTGGATCGTTTTCGTCGTGACTCCGTAAGCATCAGCAAGCGCTTTCTTCGAGAGGATTTCTCCATGGCTCAGCCTATCGTACATATCGAGCAGGCGCGCGCCTTTGTTTTCGTTTTCGTTCATGTATCTCTCCTTTGTCTGGAATTTGAGAGTGGCTAGGGCGGGTTCAGATCACCGCCTGCTCTTACTATACTCAGGGCCTTGGACATTCTTTGGGATAGGGAAGTGAATTTTCCATTTCTTCCAAATGCAAAAAGACCGCATGACAGAAAGATAGACTTTCTATCATGCGGTCTCGAAAAGCAGAGGACGGAACGCTTGTTTACCCCCCCCGATTTTTCTCTTGTTTCATCATTGCAACGTGGCAGCACAGCTTCATTTTTTCTTTCATATCCATGCTCCTCCGTTTCATGCCCACGATTTTTGAATGGTTCTTGTGTTAAGGACACACTGATTGAATCGCAGAGTTCGATTGAATCAGCGTTTCCCTCATTATATCATGAATTCCATTTTTGGAAATACCCTTTCCCCCATTTTTCGTCCTGCTAAGAGATAAAAGATGTCTCTCTATATAGCTGCTCAACTGCCCCCAAAAAATATTTCCTGCTGTTCGGCAGTGGTTATTCACCATCCTGTGCAAAGTCCTTGCAATAAAAAAAGGCGATGTGAAATAACGATCATCTCATTTTCGC
>ULQB01046418.1_pt1 | contig 22419 bp, 20 predicted proteins | sample 1954041 | NCBI WGS metagenome assembly ULQB01 (sample SAMEA4835644, study PRJEB28245) | human gut metagenome | biome: gut microbiome; material: fecal sample | place: Denmark | collected 2008 | reverse complement strand
AGAGCCGGGGAGAGCCGGGGAGAGCCGGGGAGAGCCGGGCTGCAAAACGGACGGAAGAAGCCCGGAAGCCCGGTACTCAGGTGCGTGAGATGAAGAAGCCCACGAGACGACTCGGCAAAAAAAGCCCCGGAACCTCCCTGCGGGAAGTTCCGGGGCTGAGCCGAAAGCCGTAGAGCAGATGACTACTCCAGCTTGAGGTCCTTCTTGATGCCCTCGATTTTGGCGTCGAGCTCGGCAAGCACCTTGTCGTACTCCTCAACCGAGCGCAGCGGAGCCTTCACACCGAAGTAGAACTTGATTTTGGGCTCCGTACCCGACGGACGTACCGAAACAATCGTGCCGTCCTCGGTGAACCACTGCAGCACGTTGCTGCTGTCCTGCACGATGGGGGTCTTCACGCCGCTCTTCACGTCGAGCGTCTCGAGCGTCTTGAAGTCGTTGATGCGCACCACGGGCGAGCCCAGAATCGTCTTGGGCGGGTTCTCGCGGAAGTCGACCATCATCTTCTGAATCAGCTCGGCGCCCTCCTTGCCCTTGCGGACCACCGAAACGAGCCCCTCGCGGTAGAAACCGTACTTCACGTAGAGCTGCTGCAACCACTCGAAGAGCGTCAGGCCCATCGTATCCATGGCCCATGCGGCAGCCTCGGCCGCCATCGAGCAGGCCGATACGGCGTCCTTGTCGCGTACGTAGTCGCCGGCCAGATAGCCGAACGACTCCTCGCCGCCGCCGATGTACTGCGCTTTGCCCTCGTTCTCGCGGATAATCTTGGCAATGTACTTGAAGCCCGTCAGGCAGTCGTAGCACTTCACGTTGAAGAACTTGGCCACGGCATTGGCCATCTGCGACGTCACGATGGTCTTCACCACATACTGCTTGCCGTCGAGCTTGCCCAGCTCGGCCCAGCGCGTGAGCTGGTAGCTGAGCAGCAGCACGAGGGTCTGGTTGCCGTTCAGCAGCACGTATTCGCCCTTCTTGTTGCGCAGCGCCACACCGATGCGGTCCGAGTCGGGGTCCGTAGCCAGTACCAGGTCGGCACCTTCGCGGGCCGCCAGGTCGATGGCCATCGACATCGTCTTGCGCTCCTCGGGGTTGGGCGACTCGACCGTCGGGAAGTTGCCGTCGACAACCGCCTGCTCGGGAACCAGCTTGACGTTCGTGAAGCCGAACTTGCGGAGCGAGGCGGGAACCAGACGCACGCCAGAGCCGTGGAGCGGCGTATAGATAATCTTCATGTCGTGGTGGTGCTTGATGCACTCGGGCGAAAGCGAGAGGGCATGCACGCGGTTCAGGTAGATTTCATCGAAGTCCTGACCCAGGATGTGGATGTTCTCGGGGTGGGCGCCCGTCTGAATCATGTTGATGTCGGTAATCTTCTCCACCTCGGCGATGATGTTCGTATCGTGCGGCGGCGTCACCTGCGCACCGTCGGTCCAGTAGGCCTTGTAGCCGTTGTACTCCTTGGGGTTGTGCGAGGCCGTCACCACAACGCCCGAGTGGCATTTCAGCTCGCGGATGGCGAAGCTCAGCTCGGGCGTCGGACGCAGCGCGTCGAAGAGGTAGACCGTGAAGCCGTTCGAGGCGAAGATGTCGGCCACACGCTCGGCGAACATGCGCGAATTGTTGCGGCTGTCGTGCCCCACGGCCACGCGAATCTGCTCGCCCGCGAAGTTCTTCTTCAGGTAGTTGGAAAGCCCCTGCGTGGCGGCACCCACCGTATAGACGTTCATGCGGTTCGTACCCACGCCCATGATGCCGCGCAGGCCGCCCGTACCGAACTCAAGGTCCTTGTAGAAGCTTTCGACAAGCTCCTTCATATCGTTGTCCATCAGGTATTTGACCTGTTTTTTGGTCTCTTCGTCGTAGGGACCGTCGAGCCATGCCTGCGCCTTGCGCAGTACCATTTGTTCCAGTTCGTTTGCCATAGTTGCTTATCTGTTTTATTTATAGTTTGATTCGTAAAACATCCAAAAATTTTATACGCAAATATAAGAAAAATTATTCGACAATTCAATATCAGCGAGTTAAAATTCGCACCCCGCCGACGTCTATTTTCGTATATATAAAAAAAGGAAATATGCAACCAAAATCCGGGAATCTTTTTACAAAATTATTCACAACTTTGTCTCGTCAAAATGTCACAAACCCGTACCATGTTAAACAACGCGCAGGCATATAGCGATATATGGCAGAACTGTCTTGACCGCATCAAAAAGCAGACGACCGAGGAGGAGTTTGCCAAGTGGTTTCTGCCCATCGTCCCGCTCGAGTTCGACGGCACGACGCTGCGTTTGCGCGTACCCAATGCGAGCTATGTGGACCAAATCGAGAAGAACTACATCCCCTTCCTGCGTCCCATCATCTCGCAGCTCTACGGGCAGCAGACCCGTCTGCACTACGCCGTGCCGAAATCCAACAAGCCCTCGATGCCGCTTCCGCCCGAAGCCGACACGACGGCCATTTCGCACTTCAGCACGCAGACCAACACCGCAAATATAAAGAATCCCTTCGTCATTCCGGGACTCAAGAAGATAATCATCGACCCGCAGCTCAGCCCGGCGCTCACCTTCGAGACCTTCATCGAGGGGGAATGTAACCGGCTGGCCCGTTCGGCGGGCATGTCCGTGGCGCTCAATCCGGGCAACAACCCCTTCAACCCGCTGTATATATACGGTAACTCGGGGCTGGGCAAGACCCACATCGTCCAGGCCATCGGCCACGAGGTGCGCCAGCGCCATCCCGAACTGCAGGTGCTCTACGTCTCGATGAACAAGTTCCAGGCGCAGTTCCAGACGGCCTACAAGAATGGTGAAATCCCCGATTTCATCCACTTCTACCAGATGATTGACGTGCTGCTCATCGACGACATCCAGGAGCTGACCGGAAAGACCGGTACGCAGAACGCCTTCTTCAACATCTTCAACCACCTGCAGCTGGCCGGCAAGCAGCTCGTCCTCACCTCAGACAAGCCGCCCGTCGAGCTGAAGGACATCGAGCAGCGGCTGCTGACGCGCTTCAAGTGGGGTCTTTCGGCCCAGATTGACACGCCCGACCGCGAGACGAAGGTGAAAATCATCCGCGCCAAGGCGCAGAAGCTCGGCACGGAGGTTTCGGAGGAGGTGATTGCCTACCTGGCCGACAACATCTCGGCCAACGTCCGCGAAATCGAGGGGGCCCTCTCGTCGCTTGCGGCCAATACCACCTTCCTGGGCCGCAAGATGACCGTGGCGCTGGCCAAGGAGATTCTGAAGGCCTACGTGAAGCTCTACCAGAAGGAGGTGACCATCGAGCACATCATCGAGGTGGTCTGCCAGTACCTCAACCTCGACTTCGAGCGCTTCAACTCCACGGAGCGGACGCGCGAGATTGCCCAGGCGCGACAGATTGCGATGTACCTCTCGAAGCAGCACACCAAGGCCCCGCTGACGGCTATCGGTGCAGCCATCGGCGGCCGCAACCACGCCACGGTGCTCCACTCGTGCAAGGCGGTAACCAATCTGATGGAGACGGACAAGAACTTCCGCCGCCAGGTCGAGGAGATTGAGAAGCTGGTGCTTGCCCAATAGCCCGGAAGCCGGGAGGGGCAGAAGAAGAACAGAAGAAGGGCAAAAGAAGGTCAGAAAAAAGAGCCGGAAAGAGGGACAGAGAAAAGAGCCGGAAGGCAGAGATGAAAGAGAAACCGGAGGGAGGGATGCGATTCATGCATCCCTCCCTCCGGTTTTCACATGAAAAGCGGCAAAGCCTCACGTCGCGATTTTTTTATATCTTTGTATACACCCAACTCCATACGCCGTGAATCCGAAATACGAAACCTGCCTTTTTCACCTCAGCCTCCGCAAAATCCTGCCCCTGCTGGCAGGAAGCATCGCCTTTGTCGGCGCGGGGGCATGGATGATTCTCCACGCCCAGAGTGACCCGTCGTGGGCAGCCCGCTACGTCATCCCCGCCATAGGGTGGCTGTCAATCCTCTTTTTCGGCACCTGCGGCGTCGGGCTGTTCATTCTGCTTGTACTCCGCAGGCGCTGCCCGCTGGTGGTCGTATCACCCGAAGGGCTCCGGGTCAACACGATTTTCAGACCGACAAAGGGTTATTTCTTTCCCTGGAAGTCGATTGAGGGGTTCCGCCGGGAACGGATTGCCGGGAATGAACTCCTTGCCATCCATGTCCGCGACCTCGCACAGCGATACGACAGTTCCGGAATGCTGGAGAAGGCCAACATCGCTCTAACGCTGCGCATCTGCGACACGCCGTACACAATCAACGACCGCCTGCTCGATGCAGAACCCGGACAGTTGGAACACGTGCTCGAAGAGTACCTCGCAGCAAGGGGAGAGGCACGGCAGCAATAGACCAGCGCCGACCGCCATCCACCAACGGAGACAAAACTTGGCCGTGACAGCTCATGTCACGGCTTTTTCGTATCTTTGCCGGGCAAAAACGACCTCCGCACATGGACCAACCCAAGCTCGAACGGCTGCTGCGCCTCATGAAGCTGCTCACGGCCAACACCACCTACAACGTCGACCAGCTGGCCGAACGGCTCCAGATGTCGCGCCGCACCGTCTACCGCTACATCGACACCTTCCGCGAGGCGGGCTTCGTCATCAAGAAGACGGGCGACTGCATCCGGCTCGACAAGGCGTCGCCCCATTTCCGCGACATCTCGCAGCTGGTCCACTTCACCGAGGAGGAGGCCCACATCCTGAAGAGCGCCATCGAGAACATCGACGACACGAACCTGCTGAAGCAGAACCTCAAACGCAAGCTCTACTCGGTCTACGACAACCGCACGCTGGCCGACACGGTCGTGCGCGGCAAGAACGCCCCCAACATCCGCCAACTGGTCGAGGCCATCGAGGAGGAGCAGCAGGTGACGCTGCGCGACTACCAGTCGGGCCACGGAGGAGGCGTCCGCGACCGGCAGGTCGAGCCCTTTGCCTTCACGACCAACTACGTGCAGGTGTGGTGCTACGACCTCGAGGACGGGCGGTGCAAGCTCTTCAAGACGGCGCGCATCGGTTCGGTCATTCCGACCGGCCGGCCGTGGCAGCATGCCGACGACCACGCCGAGGGCTTCATCGACCCCTTCCGCATGCACGGCGAGGAGCGGCACCGCGTACGGCTCGAGCTGGGCATGCTGGCCCGAAACCTCCTCTGCGAGGAGTATCCGCTCGCCGAACGCGACATCCGCCCGGCAGGCGAGGGGCGCTGGCTGCTCGACACCGAGGTGGCCAACTACGCCGGCGTGGGCCGCTTCGTGGTGGGGCTGCTCGACGACATCCGCATCGTCGACACCCCGGAGCTGAGCGAATACATAAGACGATATATTACTGAAAATCTGGATAAAACACACGACGAAAAATGATTGACGAAATTCTGGCATTCAACCGCCGCTTCGTGGCCGAAAAGGGTTACGAGCGGTATATTACGGACAAATACCCCAACAAGCGCATCGCGATTGTCACCTGCATGGACACGCGTCTGGTGGAGCTGCTGCCGGCAGCCCTCGGCCTGCGCAACGGCGACGTGAAAATCATCAAGAACGCCGGCGGCACCATCACCAACCCCTTCGACAGCACGGTACGCAGCCTGCTGGTGGCCATCTACGAGCTGGGGGTCACCGAGGTGATGATTATCGGACACACCAACTGCGGCGTGCAGGGGATGGACAGCGCCGAGATGCTGCACCTGATGAAGCAGCGGGGGATTCCCGAGCAGCACATCACGCTCATGAAGCACTGCGGCATCGACCTCGACGCCTGGCTCCACGGCTTCGACGATACCGAGGCGGCCGTTCTGGAGACCGTCGACCTGGTCCGCAACCATCCGCTCATCCCCGACGACGTGGTGGTCAAGGGGTACATCATGGACTCGACCACCGGCGAACTGCGGCCGATTCAGTAGCGGAGCCCCCGGCGGCAGGATTTTTTTGCGCACTTTCGGGTTGTGTCACAAGTTGTCACTCGGAGGTTGTTCCTTTGCATCGTGATCCTAAAAGAAAACGACCATGGGAACAGCCTACAAAATCCGCTGCAAACACTGCGGCGCACAGTTCGAACACTCGACGCAACCCTATTTCGGCATGCTGCCCTCCTGCATCGGCTGCGGTGACGGAGGCTATGTCGAGACCGAGACGGCCATCCGCTGCCCGGCCTGCCGCCGCCGGCTGAACACCTCGCCCGAAGAGTTCAACGAGCAGGTGGAGGTGACCTACACGTGGGACTGAGGCGCAAAAAAAGTGGGGGCCCATGCATGGAAATCCGCGGAATTATATTAATTTTGAAAGGTAATTTCATCCGTTGAGAAACCTATGATTGCATTACGACCCGGGGATATGGCTCCCGACTTCAAATCGACCACGCAAGAGGGTGAACCTCTGTCGCTTGCGGACCTTCGCGGCCAGCGCGTCATCCTCTACTTTTACCCCAAGGACAACACCTCGGGGTGTACGCTCGAGGCCAAGAGCCTGCGCGACGGGCGCGACGAACTGGCCCGTCGGGGGTTTCGGATTATCGGCGTGAGCCCCGACAGCGAGCAGTCGCACCGCAACTTCTGCGCAAAGCACGATTTGAACTTCACGCTGCTGGCCGACACCGACCACTCGGTCTGCGAAGCCTACGGCGTCTGGGCCGAAAAGTCGATGTACGGGCGCAAGTACATGGGCGTTCTGCGCACGACCTTCATCATCGACGCCGAGGGGCGCATCGAGAAAATTTTCGAGAAGGTGCGCACGAAGGACCACTACCAGCAGATTCTGGAGGCCTACGACAAGTGACCCGCAGCCGCCCGGAGACGGCTGACGGAGACATCCGGAGGCGAACATCCGGACGGAGGGAGAACCAGGGGGAGTAGGGAACACCCCGGAATGGCAGAAATACTCGGTAACGGGAACCCTTGAGCTCAAGGGAGATAAACGGAGACAAAGCAAAAGGAGGAGACATGAAGACGAGACTGCTTACCATCGGCATGAGCCTGCTTTGCGGCATTGGGGTGCCTGGCGCCCAGACTCCGCAGCCAGCGCCGGCGCCACAGCCTCTTGCTGCACAGGAAGAGCTCCGGGCACAGGGAGAACATCCCGCTCGGGAAGCCCTCCCGGCGCAGGGCGAGCCTCCGCAGTGGGGCGGCGCACAGCACGGCGGGGATGAAATTCGGCTGCTCGACGACTCGCTGGCGCTCATGGAGCTGCTCTACGGCGAGCCGCTGACCCTTCCGGGCGACTGGCTCGGCCAAAGCGGCAATCCCTTTGCGCGGAAGGAGCGCGAGCAGAAGCAGCTGCAGCAGATGCGCGAACGGGCCCGAGCTTCGGTGCTCTCCATACCGCGCCTGTCGAACGACCTGGTCAACCGCAACGGGTTCCGGTGGCGGATGACGGTAGGGTATCTCCCGATGAACAACTGGAGTCCCTACGAGGACCGCTGGCTCGACGCCCGCATCATCCGCATGCCGCTGCCGCGCAACATGCGTCCCGACAAGCGGCCGCTGGCTGAGCAGCGTCGCGACGCGCTCCGCAAATCGCGGCGGTAGACTCCGGGGGGGGCGGGAACGGCCCAAAAACGGAAACGACCCGAAGACCCGAGGAAAAGCGCAGAAACGCGAAGACCCGAAGGTGGGCGGAAACGGTCCGAAAGCGGGAAACGTCCAAAGGAGGCCCCGATAACGGAGTTGTGCCGAAGGTGGGCGCCCCCGCAAGCCGGCGCAGCTCCAAACAGCGGCAAAGACCAGGGCAAACGCAGCCGCGAAAGCAAAAGCAGGGGAGCGCGCTCCCCGAAACGGCACCCCGAAACGGGGCGCACAACAACAAAAAGAACGAACAATTTATTCAGATAACGAACTACACACAATGGCAGAAAAAGCTCAGGTGAACGCGGACAAGCTCAAAGTGCTCAACGCGGTTATGGAAAAGATAGAGAAGGACTTCGGCAAGGGCTCCATCATGCGGATGAACAGCACGGAGATTGCCGACATCCCCGTCATCCCTACGGGCTCCATCACGCTCGACATGGCGTTGGGCGTGGGTGGATACCCCAAGGGACGTGTCATCGAAATTTTCGGTCCCGAATCGTCGGGTAAGACGACGCTGGCCATCCACGCCATCGCCGAGGCGCAGAAGGCGGGCGGTATTGCCGCATTCATCGACGCCGAGCACGCCTTCGACAGCGCCTATGCCCAGAAGCTGGGCGTCGATGTCGACAACCTGCTCATCTCGCAACCCGACAACGGCGAGCAGGCGCTCGAAATCGCCGACTCGCTGATTCGCTCGAGCGCCATCGACATCATCGTCATCGACTCGGTGGCGGCGCTGACGCCCAAGGCCGAAATCGAGGGCGAGATGGGCGACGCCAAGATGGGTCTTCAGGCCCGTCTGATGTCGCAGGCGCTGCGCAAGCTCACGTCGAGCATCTCGAAGACGAAGACCGTCTGCATCTTCATCAACCAGCTGCGCGACAAGATTGGCGTCGTCTACGGCAACCCCGAGACCACGACGGGCGGCAACGCGCTGAAGTTCTACGCTTCGGTGCGCATCGACATCCGCCGCATGTCGGTCATCAAGGACGGCGAGGACCAGCTCGGAACGCGCACCAAGGTCAAGGTGGTGAAGAACAAGGTGGCGCCCCCGTTCAAGCGTGCCGAATTCGACATCATGTTCGGCGAGGGCATCTCGAAAATCGGCGAAATCATCGACCTGGGCGTCGACTACGGAATCATCAAGAAGGCCGGCTCGTGGTTCTCGTACGGAGACCGCAAAATCGGCCAGGGCCGCGATGCGGTGAAGGAGCTGCTCAAGAAGGACGAAGCGCTCAGCGCCGAGATTGAGGCCAAGGTCCGCGAGGCCATGAAGGAGAAAAAGGAGTAATACCCCAAGTGTTTGCTTATGGATTATACTGCCGAGGATGAACTCATAATAAAGGAGAAATGGGACGACCTGCTCTTCTCGTGCACCAAAATATGCAAGAACGACGAAGACTGGAATCTGATTAAACGTGCATTTTTCCTCGCCAAAGAGGCCCATCAGGGGGTAAGGCGCCGCTCCGGCGAGCCTTATCTCCTGCATCCTATTGCAGTAGCCAAAATAGTCATCGAGGAGATTGGCCTGGGCGTCAAGTCGGTCGTCGCCTCACTGCTGCACGACGTGGTGGAGGATACGGAGTACACCGTCGAGGACATGGAGCGCATCTTCGGCCCCAAAATCGCCTCGATGGTCGATGGCCTTACCAAGATGTCGGGCGTCTTCAACGCCGACACCTCGAAGCAGGCCGAATACTTCCGCAAGGTGCTGCTGACCCTCTCGGACGACGTGCGGGTCATCCTCATCAAGATTGCCGACCGCCTGCACAACATGCGCACGCTCGGCTCGATGCCGCTCAACAAGCAAATCAAAATCACGAGCGAGACCATCTACCTCTTCGCGCCGCTGGCCTACCGGCTCGGGCTCTACTCCATCAAGAGCGAGCTGGAGGACCTCTGCATGAAGTACCGCTTCCCGCAGGAGTACGCCGAAATCACCCGCAAACTGAGCGAATCGGAGGCCTCGCGCCAGGAGTTCGTCGACAAGTTCAACGCCCCGATTATCGCGGCGCTCAACCGCGACAAAATCAACTACGAGATATCGGCCCGCGTCAAGAGCGTCTACTCCATCTGGAACAAGATGCAGCGCAAGCAGATACCCTTCGAGGAGGTCTACGACCTGTTCGCCATCCGGATTGTCTTCAAGCCGCTTCCGTTCCCCTCCGAGAAGACGCAGTGCTGGCAGATTTACTCCTCCATTACAGACACCTACACCCCGAAACCCGACCGCCTGCGCGACTGGATTTCGATGCCCAAGGCCAACGGCTACGAGGCGCTGCACTCGACGGTCATGGGCCCCGACGGCGTATGGGTCGAGGTGCAAATCCGCACACAGCGCATGGAGGAGATTGCCGAACGGGGATTCGCCGCCCACTGGAAGTACAAGCATGCGACCATCTCGCAGGACGAGGACGAGTTCGACAAGTGGCTCAAGCAGATTCGGGCGGCGCTGAACAGCCCAACGGAGAATGCCGTCGACTTCCTGGACAACTTCAAGTTATCGCTGTACACCAGTGAAATAGTGGTATTTACACCAAAGGGAGAATCACGTAAGTTGCCCTTCGGCGCCACGGCGCTCGACTTTGCCTACGACATCCACTCGAAAATCGGCAACAACGCTATCAGCGCCAAAATCAACCACAAGCTGGAGCCCATCACCACGACGCTCAACAGCGGTGACCAGATTGAAATCATCACGGCCGACAACGCCCGCCCCAAGCCTGAGTGGCTCGACATCGTCACGACGGCCAAGGCCAAGCAGGCCATCAAGAGCTTCCTCAAGCGCGAGCGGCAGCACAACATCGAGCACGGCATGCAGATGCTCGACGACAAGATGAAGGAGCTCAACATCAAGCTCAGCGGCCGCGTGCTGCGCAAAATCGTCCCGGCCTACGGCTGCCGCAACAAGGAGGAGCTCTACAGCAAAATCGGCGCGGGAATCGTCACCATCGACACGCTGGAGAAGACCCTCAAGGTCGACTCGAAGAGCAAGATACTCAAGTTCTGGACCCTCTTCATCCCCAAGAAGGAGGAGCCCGAGGAGGGCGATGCTCCCGTGTCGCCGGGTGAGATACAGCCTTCGCCCGACGTGGAGGCCGAACCACAGTTCCGCATCGCCGAGTGCTGCAAACCCATTCCGGGCGACAAGGTCGTGGGCTACCGCGACCCGGCCAGCGGCGACATCATCGTCCACAAGGCAACCTGCGACGAGCTGAACCGGCTGGCCAGTCAGTTCGGCAACAACATCGTCAAGGAGGAAATCAAGTGGTCGCAGCACAAGGCGATGTCCTACCTGGTGACGGCCGAAATCCGCGGCATCGACCGGATGGGCATCCTGCTCGATTTGGCCAAGGTCGTCAGCGATGACTTCAACATCAACATTCGCGAGGTGAACATCCACAGCCACGACGGCATCTTCGAGGGAAGCGTCAGCCTCTACGTGAAGGACGCCGAGGGTCTGAACGCCGTCATGGACCGCATCCGCCAAATCAAGGGCATCGAAACCGTCAAACGAGCCATGAACTGAGACCATGGAAGACTACGCGCCCATACTCTGGCTGCTGTTCATCGTCGTATCGATGGGCTTTTCGGCGCTCTCCAAGGCCCGCAAACGGGCCGCAAGGCGTGCCGAAGAGGTCGAAGAGGGGCAGGAGCGCAACGCCGGGCAGGGCCATCCGACCGTTCCCCGCTACCCGACCCCGGGCAGCGGTCTGCCGGAGGGTTTTCCTCTGCCGCAACAACGCAGCCGTCGGCCGGCCACTTCGCCCTCGACCGGAGGCGCAAAATCCATTACGCCACAGACCTCCGCGCAACAGACCGCTGCACAACGGGCGACCGCACAACAGGCCGCTGCGTCGCGGTCGCAGACGGCGGCAACCGCATCTTCCCAACACGGACTGCAGCACGCGGGCGAAAGCCTCCAACGCAGGCACAGCAACATATCGGCCGCCCAGCCGCAGGTTATGGCGGTAATGCGCGAAAAGGAGCCCGTTCAGCCGCCGAAAACGGAGGAGACGGCCAATGAGATAGTCGCGGAGTTCGACCTGCGCAAAGCGGTCATTTACGCCGAGATTCTGAAGCCCAAATTCGAGGAGTAACATAACACCAAACAACCGAGCCGCGGACAAACTGTCTATATGAACATAACTTCGATGAGCGAAGCGAACAACGAGGTGCACCGCCCGGGAAGAATGAAGCGCGGAAAACCGAGGCTCGCAGACATGGGATGCGCGCCGACGCCTGGCGAGGCACCCTGCAGCTGACCGGCACCCGATGATTCGGCAGGGAGGTGCCCACGGGCTTTTCTACAGCCCCGGTTGCCGACCTTCGACCAGATGGACCGGCGAAGAATCTCCCGCGGCAAAAAGCCGTTAAGCGAGACACAAAACCGTCCCATAGAGAGGCAACACATAGAGGCACACGAAGCACACGACGCGCCTAACCGCCCCGGCCGGAGCGAACCGCACCGGACAGAGACCGGGATAGACGCCCGGTGCCGCATCAAGACAACGGAAACGATAACATTCAACACTATTCAGATTATGGCATCCATCTTTTCACGCATCATTGCGGGGGAGATTCCCTCCTACAAGGTCGCCGAAGACGACCGCTACTACGCATTCCTCGACATCAATCCGCTGGCCAAAGGGCATACGCTCGTCGTTCCCAAGAAGGAGGTCGACTATATCTTCGACCTCGATGACGAGACCCTTGCCGGCATGATGCTCTTTGCCAAGAAGGTTGCAGCCCGAATCAAGCGGGAAACCGCCTGCAGGAAGGTGGCAGTAGTGGTGTTGGGACTCGAAGTTCCCCATGCACACATCCATCTGATACCGATGAACAGCGAAAACGACGTCGATTTTCACCGCGAAAAGCTCCAACTGACTCCGGAAGAGTTCCGCGAAATTGCGGAAAAGCTCTCCAGGGAGTAGGTTGTTAACAAACAGGTAACTGATTATTCCTGAGCGGAGTAGGATATCTTTATCCTGCTCCGCTTCTTTATTATTTAACATAATCTGAGCTGCAAACAGAGTTGTAAACAAAAGATATGAACAGCCGAGCGGAATACGCCAAAAACGGTCAAAAAGTAGGGTAGGGAGGTGCTTATTTTACAATTGTAAAGATTAGAGAGAGGGGTATTTTCCAGTTGTAATTACATATGTAAAAAGAACAGCGCTGCTTGCTCTGTTAATAATATACATTTGTAAATTATCGATAAACGCCCATCCGGGTGCAATTTCTCGGCTACAACCGCTGTTAAACCACTAAACATACACCATTAAATACTTCACAATATCAATATTTTACGAAATTTACATCAACGAACGATAAACCAAAGCAATAGAAGATGCAAGCACGCCGGCGTAGAGAGCGCACAACAAGGTTTTATCATTGATATTACACTGAAAACGAGTATTTTAATTAATACAGTATAAAGTAAAAACAAACGTAACAACGAAGGGCAACTTTTAACGGAATTTATTTGTTTCCATTTGTAAACATTATCAACAGTTATTGACATTTTACAAATAGCAAATTTTCTTGATTTACAAATGAAAAGTGTTTATATTTGTAAAAAATTACGCTGATGAGGGAGAAATTGCTCGATATCATGAAAAGTGAAGGTTTGAAGCCAAGCCAGCTGGCCGAAAGACTCGAAATCAATCCGGCGGGAATCTCACACATTCTGGCCGGGCGCAACAAGCCCAGCTTCGATTTTCTGCAAAAGATGCTGCTGAAATTTCCCCGGCTCAGCCCCGACTGGCTTCTGCTCGACAAGGGGCCGATGTACCGGAGTGACACGACCGCCGCAGCAACGGGTGCGGCGGAGAATGGCGGGTCGCCCGAAGTTGGAGTCGGGACAGGAATCGGAGCCGGAGCGGCCGGTCAGACCAGGGCGAAGAGTCCGGCCGGGACAACGCTCTTCGGTCCGGCGGCTGGAGACGCCTCCATCGCAACGCCATCGACCGCATCAGCCGGAGCATCGTCGGCTGCCCTCACCTCAGAGGCATTGCAGCAGGTTGCCCTGCGCGGACACGGATTGGTGCGCCGCATCGTTATCCTCTACGACGACCACACCTTCGAAAGTTACACGCCGTCGGAGCGATAATTCCGGCAACCGGTCGGAACGACTCTGAATATCGCAAACACGGAGGGTTAAAATCGGGCGGAAAACAGGGAAAGAACCCCGTTACATCCTGATTATCCGGGCAGAAAATTCATGCAGGCCAGACATCGGCTCACAACGGTACAGGCATCAATCCGTACAGGATGGGTGCAATCTGGAGGCGATAATAAAAAAGGAGGAAATCGAAATGATTCCCTCCTTTTCATTTTATGGTTACGGGCGCACTTTTCAGATACGAGCCCCGTTCAGACAGTCGATTGCCGCCTCCATCTGTTCGTCCCGACCCTGCATCAACCCCTCGGCAGTCGGTTCGACCACACGGTCAATCTTCACACCGCGACGCTGAGCGTTCAGCCCGTCGGGATAGCAGACACCGAGACCGGTGAGGCTGAATGACGCATAGGGCAGCTGGATGCGCGTTACGTTTCCGTCGGCGCCGGCCGTTTGGCTGCCAATGGTCACGACGCCCGGAATGGTCTGCAGGAACATTGTGAAATACTCGGACATCGACTGCGAGCTGGCATCGACCAACAGCACAATCTGCCCCCGGAAAAGCCGACCGGAATCGGAGCTCCGCTCCGTCGACTCGACCCGACGTACGACGGTTCCCGGAGTGTCGGCCTGAGGCAGCAGCACGGCAACTGCCTCCCGGGCCTCGGGAAAGAGATACTCCGGAAGCAGCTTGTGGATTACATCGTACTCGGCTGGATATGCACGCAGGTCGATAATCAGCTTGTCGTACCTCTTCAGCAGCTCCTCAAGCTCGGGTTCATCGTCGCACGTAAGCGAGCCGATACGGATGCAGGCGATGCCGTCGGCCACCTCTTCGAACGTCGGCTTTTGGGGCGAATACAGATTCGCGTATATCCGTCCGACAAAATGCTCGCCATCGACCGTGGAGAGGGTCGACGTGCGGAGCTCCCCGCGGCTCCGATACTCGAGCTGCACCTCCTCCTTCGCCGTGAGCAGCGATGCATAGGAGCCGTCGCGCATGAGCGCAGCACGGTTGGAGCAGGACATGTAGGGCGCGAGTTCCGCCAAACGTTCGACCGGGCTTTTGCCGTCGATACGGAGAATCTCGTCCCCGACGCGGAAATCATTGGGCACAAGCGTACAGGTGTCCGTAACGAAGAGTCGCTCCCCGGCGAAGCGGCACACGACGGGGACGAAGCGGCCCCCGAAGAGCGGAATAAACCACGAATTGACATGCGAGTCGCACAGTTCGGATACCATGCGGGAGTAGAGCGCCATGAAGTCGACCGAGGAGTCGAATGCCATGGCCGTATAGTCGCGAAGCACCTCGTCCCACGGGCGGTCCGTCAGATTGCGGTTCGGGGAGTAGCTGTCGACGGCGTTCCAGAATTTAGCCACACCGAGCAGTCTGTATGCGATGTCTTCGTCCGGAATATCCGTATATTCCGGCTCGATGTATGAGACGTTGACAGAGGTCTGCTCCACATATCTGTTTTTGCCCGGGTCCGCCTGACGGATTTCAGCCAACATGCGGCTCAGGGGCGCACCCAGCTGCAGCGTGTCGTAAATCCATGCGAAATCGTTGAAGACTTCGCACTTCACGCTGCTGTCGGAACGCATGGAAACAGGTCCCAATGCGGCAATCCACTCCGCGAACACCGCGTTGCGAGCCGAGTCCGGCGCATTTATAATACGGTGCAGCAGCGTGAAATACTCGGCATCGGCATTCAGCGATTTCCTGGCGAATGCCGGATGGTGGTACTTGACAAAGCCCCATATCCGGGCGGCCTGTACCGCCGCGGAGCGCTGCGCGCTGTCGGGCGCCTCGGGGAGTACCAACGCAGCCCGGGCCTCCTCGGTCGAAGGCGATTGAACGGAGCTGCCGCCACAGCATGCAAGGGTCAAGGCCGAAAAGAGAAGTACGGCCGAAGATGTGAACAGGTTCCTTTTCATTGGTCGGAATTATTGCTGTCGAAGATAAGAGTCATGCCCAAAAGAAATCCAAGGATAATTGTAACATCCATCAAATATAGTCATATTTGGCAGGAGATGCAACAGCCAGGGACAACGCAATTCGGCAAAATACGGAACGCCGGAGGGATTCGCAGCAGACGAGGAATGAATTAATATTTACATTATGTTAAATTATTAACGGGTAAATAGGGAATAGCCTACTCGAACCCGACACCGGTCCCTCCGGATTGGCAAACCAGGTGCAGAGAACCCGATGCATTGAAAACCAACACTTTTTTGCCCGAACGTAATCGCGCAAAACGGCTGACGGACACATATATACAAGGAGCATTGCGCGTATAAAATATGGCGCCAGCCGCGGACAGGTAAAGCCCCACAATCCTCACAGCTCAAAACAGACTCATCCACAGCAACATACGCCGCCATTATACGCTCAACAGCGCCCGGTTGCAACAATGAGCATTACACGGTTCAAACTCAAGGAGCTGGAGTGTCCTCACTTGCAAAAGCTCCCTCACCAACCGCGCAAAGGGCTGCTGCAAGCACAAAAACTCCCCTTTCAAACAAAAAAAGCAAAATGTTTTGGTTTATATTATAAACTTATTTATATTAGCGAATAAGAATGCGACCTGAACCCCGCATAAAGACCGGACCACACAGCAAATCACCGAATTGCGATAAAAAATGGAAAAATCGAACGACAACCGACAAAGACGAACCGCAGCCATTGTACTCGCTGCAACAGCGGCCTTCATGACCACATTCATTATCATCTGGTGCGTGAACGGACCCGAGAAATTCCTGAACTATCTGGGCTTCAGCCGTTCCGGAGAGGTCCTACCCCACGCCTGGCTCCTGGCCGCGGCAACGGCCGCCGGTTACATTGCCTACACGGCCCGCATGATTCCCGAAGTCCAGCAGAATCTTCTCTGTTTCAAAGGTTTGCTCAAATGGCTGGGCATCTATGCCGGATTTGCGGGCGGAATCGTCGAAGAGGCCCTCTTCCGTCAGATGCTGATGGACTGGCTCCAGGGCAACGGAGCGTGCGCGCTGATGCAAATCGTGCTCTCGGCCCTTGCCTTCGGCCTGATACACCTCTCGTGGTCGCTCCTGGGCGGGAACCTGCGTACAGGGGCAGCCTCGGCGGCATCGACCGCGGCACTGGCCTGCTGCTCGCAGTAGTCTACGTCGCAGCGGGGCGCAATCTGCTGCCTGCCGTGGCGGCCCATGTGCTCATCAACCTCTTCGTCGAGCCGTGGCTGATACTGAGCGCCGTCGGAGCCAGCCGCCACGAACCCACCCGCCAACCGCATGAAACACAGCCGCGGCGAAATTGAAGAGGACCTACACCCTATGCGCACAAACCGGGGACACCAGCGATGCAACCGGAAGACATACGCAACCCGGAGTGCGGCAACCGCGGTTTTTTCTTATCTTTGTCGCAAGAAACATCCACCATGAGAAAATACCTCCTTCTACTCGTCACTACCCTGCTGCTGGCCGCGTGCGGCGAAACACCCCGGACGGACGACCGCACGATGGTCGTCTCGATTCTGCCGTTGCGCACTATCATCGGCGGCATCGTCGGCTCTGATTTCGACATCGAGGTGCTTGTTCCCGCCGGAGCGAGCCCCGAAACCTTCGAACCCACGCCGCGCCAGTTCGCCCGCATGAACCGCGCACGACAGATTTTCAGCGTGGGACTCATCGACTTCGAGAACTCGCTGCTCTCGAAGCTCGAGGAGCCCCAGCGCGTCGTCAACCTGAGCCGCGGCATCGAGCTGATTGAGGGCAGCTGTGCACACCACCACGACGGCCACGAACATGCCCTCGGCGTCGACCCCCACATCTGGACCTCGCCGCGCGCACTCCAGCAGATGGCAGCAAACGCCTACGAAGCCATTCATGCCGCCTATCCTGATTCGACAAAATACACGCTTAATTACGGCAAACTGCAGGCGGCCCTGCAACAGCTCGACCGCCAGGTGGGCAGTCGGCTCAAGGCGGCCGGAACGCGCTATTTCCTGATTTACCATCCGGCCCTCACCTACTACGCCCGCGACTACGGCATCCGCCAGGTGGCCATCGAGAACGAGGGCAAGGAGCCCTCGGCCCGAGAGCTGACCCGCATCATCAAACAGGCCCGGGCCGACGGCATCACCCGCATCCTCTACCAGAGCCAGTTCCCGGCATCGGCCGTCGAAATCATCGCCCGCGACCTCAATGCCACGAGCGTCGCCATCGACCCGCTGCGCGAGGATGTCCTGGCGAACATCGCCGAAATCACCGACCAAATCACCGCCCGCCCATGAACCTTGTCTCCATGCGCAACGTGAGCGTCAGGTACGACGGCTACGAGGCGCTCCGCAACGTCAACCTCGACATCGCCGACGACGACTTCATCGGCATCATCGGCCCCAACGGAGGCGGCAAAACCACGCTGGTCAAGGCGATTCTCGGCACGGTACCCTATCGCGGCACCATCACGCTGGCTCCGGAGCTCTTCCACGGCAAGGAGCGGCTGATTGGCTACATGCCGCAGCTCTCGAACTTCGACCGCTCATTCCCCATTTCGGTGGTCGAAACGACCCTCTCGGGGCTCCAGGGGCGCCGCGGCTTCCGCTCCCGCTACACGCGCGAAGACCGGGCCAAGGCCCTTGCGCTGCTCGAGGCTGCGGGCATCGGTGAGGTGGCGCACCACCCGATTGGCGAAATCTCGGGCGGACAGATGCAGCGGGCGCTGCTCTGCCGGGCCATCATCTCCGACCCGAGGCTGCTGATACTTGACGAGCCGGCCAACTTCGTCGACAACAAGTTCGAAAAGGAGCTCTACCACATGCTCCATGAGCTGAACAGCCGCATGGCGATTGTGATGGTTTCGCACGACATCGGAACCATCACAAGCGTCGTCAAGGAGATTGCCTGCGTCAACCGTCAGGTGCACCGCCACCACTCGAACCGCATCACCGAGGAGCAACTGCGCAACTACGACTGCCCGATTCAGCTGCTGACCCACGGCGTCGTTCCCCACACGGTGCTCGAGCACCATCCCGGCGACGGCTGCCCGGACCATGAATAACAAAAAAGGGGCTTGAAAGCCCCTTTTTACTCATTACCACCCCTTAACAAGACCTTATATGATTAATCTTACAAATTATGCTCTAAATGTAAAGGTCGATTCTCCTGCCTTCAAACGCGAAGTATACGAGAAGCGGTTAGACCTAATTGACATTGCACTCGGATGGCCCGGTTCGGCGACAGAAGGCACAATGATTTTCAACAACATATGGGAATACGCGCAAGATTCAAGCTATAAAGTCAGCTTGGGAAAGTACGGAAAAGAGTTCTATGAATCCGGTCAAACCGGCAATAATCAGAAGAATTGTAACGACATGCGCCCTTCAGTACTAAAGGATGGTGTTGTGATTGATTCCGTACGAGGTGGATTCGATGACATTTTCCGCCTCATGGAATCCTGTCTTTCAAAGCCAAACAGCAAAGACCTCCTGGTTGCCTTTGCTACTCTCTTCTATAGGAACGCACTACTAATTGACCACCGCATAGACAACATAGACAACAAGCACTACTATATTTACGAACCACCCCGCCAACTGCTCGACCTGATTTGCTCATCAATATCTTCCTACGAAGGAATTCCGATGGAAGTATATATCCATTTCCTGGATGCCATAGGATTCAATGAGGATGTCAAATATTTCACTCAGGGAAAATTACAAAAGAAGACAGGCATTGGGCGGGAAAACAACATGAAGACCTATACACACGATGCATGTTGTCTGCTCGGTCACACATCCTGGGCTGATTTCATATACAAACTAATAAGGAGCTATGGCGTATCACCCATATCCAATCAGGAGATGGCATCCTTTTTCCCTGAATTGGGTATTGAATGCAATGAGCGTCGGAGAAGAGTCAGGTCAGCAGCATCGACGCCAATATCCATTACCCAAATTATCGACCAATACTTATAGGGCAAATACGACCACCACACAGCACAACTCATTCTATTTCAATCGACGATAAATTTCTGCTCCTATCCTTGTAACAATTCCACACACGAGAGCATTTCCCATAAGGAATGCTCTCTTTGTATCGTTCTGACCTTCGGTATGGCCATCGGGGAACATGTTCAATCGCTCCAATTCCAGAGGAATCAGCCTCCTCAGCCGTCCATTTTCAGGGTCGCGAATTACATGTTTGAAACGGGAAGCCGTAGCACCGCCCTCACTCGTTATAATAGTTCGCGAAGGCTTATCCAAAGCATCTGGGAAAGCCATCCCCCCCTCATTATAAGTAAATTCAAACCCCTCCTTGGTCCTGCGAACTTCATGTTTTGCGCCTTTCAGGTATTCCCATTTGGACAATTCCTGCTCAGGAATGTAGAACTCGTCCTTTACCAAAGCGTGTTCCTTTCCCAACGCCAAAATATCCCCCAAAGTCGTATACGGCCCTGAATAACTGCTCTCCACTCTGACAGACCATACTTGACCATCAATCATAATCCCAGCATTTTCAAATGGTCTGAGTTTATTCTCCGCATTAAATTTCTGACTCAAATCAGCCAAATCATCACCATCCTTTTTCAGTCGAAACGGGAATAGCTGCGCCCCAAACAACCCGTTAACATCCTTATTCACAACCGGAAAAGCCGAAGCAAATACTCCATCGCGAAAAAGCCAGGACGCAGAATCAACAATAGATGAAGCTATCGGACTGCCTTTTCTGTATGCCAAAATATAGGTTCTCCGACGCCGCTGAGGCATTCCATAATCCGCAGCATTAATCACTCGCCACTCAACTACGTAGCCATTATCCGCCAAAGATTGCAATATCACGGCAAAGTCTCTCCCGCGCTGCATTGCTGGAGAAATCAGCAAGCGATCGACATTCTCCAAAAATAATATCTGCGGAGCGCACTCCCCCTTCTCTCGCACAATCCGTTCAATTTCCCACCAGAGAACACCTTTCTTACCCACAAGTCCTGCAGCCTGTCCAAGATTTCGAGCAACGGAATAATCCTGACAGGGGAAACCTCCACACAACATATCATGGTCAGGGATATCCTCTGTCTTTACCGTTGCAATATCCGCATTTACATGGCCCTTAGAGCCAAAACGAGCTACATAAACCTCCGATGCATGCTGCCTTTTCGTTGCAGGTTCAAACTGATTGCTCCACACCGTATCAAAAAAGTTCTCATCTACCCGATTCAAACCGACTCTGAAACCACCAACTCCAGCGAATAACTCTATTACTTTCATCAAATATCTGTTAAGCAAAGCACAACTACAACGGACAAGTGCTCAAGCCCATGGCATAAGGCTTCGCATATTCTAAGAATAAAGTGTAAAATTACGGATATTTTATCATCAAAACAAATACCGAGGCACCCATGTCTGGCCCCAAGAAATCAGACCTTGTGAATCTGACCTGCGGTTCGTCTCCGGTTAATCGGAAACTCCTCCTTGTTTGGTGTGGCTATCTACACACATGGTGGCACATTAATTCTTCAAGGTCAAGCAGCAATTGCACCTAAAGGCCAGTGACCATCCGTTCGCCTGCCAGCTAGCTGCACCACTCCCCAGCTCGACTCCTCGTTCCAGAGCGGTTCCAGCAACAAATTCAGCCGAACGCCCCCCCCCGAAAACGAGCCACAAAGCAGACTATTTTTCAGTCCGCACAGCATCGCGCCGGTGCCTGTACCATGAGTCAAAGATTGACTCGTGCAGTTGCAAATGGGTTTTGTAGTACTCCATACTCCAGCCCTGCTCCAAGCCGCAATCCGACATATACACCTGCAAGGGCTCCATACCTAAGCTCGCACGCAGTGAATCAACCCGCTCTGCATCCTGCAACGGCACCAGATAATCGACCCCACCTTTGGCTATCCGCTGAGTACCATAGATTTGCCGCTCGCCCCGATTCATGAGACATCGGTCCGTGAGAAAGGCGTATTGCCACCCCTCGGCCGCACCGCTTTGGACCGCATCTCTCAGAACCGGCAGGTACTTATTTTGAATCAACGAGTCCTGAGTGTGCTGTATACACAGGAACAGAGCCTCGTTGGCTTCATAGCCGACCTCCTCAGGGGCAAGCCAACCGTATCGGTCAATAATTTCAGCGACACGGCTGGCATTTCGGCAGTCTATCTGCTCCATCATCCGCCTGATTTGGGAGACATCCCTGTCCTTCTTCCGGGCATCGAGCAGCAGCAACCGAATTCCCTGGTCCATGTTTCTTATCCCGGTCAACTCCATGGCGATGGAATATAATTCGGCATTATAGGTTCTCCCATACGCATCGGGCAATCGGTCGCAGGTTCTGCCAAACGAAGCAGTATCGCCCTGTTCAAGATAAAAATAGCAGCTATCTGCCACATCAGAAAAGCTTTGCGCGTTCAGTCTGAGCGTCGTGAACGCAAGCAGCACCGCCGCATAGAAAATAGGCTTCATGCTCATGTATGCTAAATCAATACAAGTCTAAAAACTGATAGAAACAGAGTGCAAAGATAGCATTTTACACTTTACACCGAAACCGAAGACCGAAGACCAACGCCCGCCTTCCGCGCGCCGTTCGCCGATGGGCACAAAAAAAGGTCAGACCTTGTGAGTCTGACCTTCGGCCGCCCATGGTTCATCGGAAGCCCCTCCTTTCAAGGAGGGGTTTGGGGTGGTTGTCTGCGCGGCTCTTCAAGGGCAGACGGCAATTGCGTCTGTGCCCCGCCTTCCGCGCGCCGTTCGCCGCCAGGCACAAAAAA
>ULQB01037948.1_pt1 | contig 22871 bp, 18 predicted proteins | sample 1954041 | NCBI WGS metagenome assembly ULQB01 (sample SAMEA4835644, study PRJEB28245) | human gut metagenome | biome: gut microbiome; material: fecal sample | place: Denmark | collected 2008 | reverse complement strand
CGCATCGACATACCCGTCAGCTTGCCGTTCAGCGAAGGAATAACCTTACCTACGGCCTTGGCGGCACCCGTCGACGAGGGGATGATGTTGCCCGAAGCGGCACGACCGCCACGCCAGTCCTTCATCGAGGGACCGTCTACGGTCTTCTGCGTTGCCGTGGTCGAGTGAACGGTGGTCATAAGACCGTCCGTGATACCGAACTTATCGTTGAGCACCTTGGCGATGGGAGCCAGGCAGTTCGTGGTGCAGGAAGCGTTCGAAACAATCTTCTGGCCTGCGTACGTGTCGGTGTTCACACCGCATACGAACATCGGGGTAGCGTCCTTCGAGGGAGCCGACATAACGACGTACTTGGCACCGGCTGCAAGGTGAGCCTTGGCCTTCTCCTCGGTCAGGAACAGACCGGTCGACTCTACTACGTACTCGGCACCTACCTCGTTCCACTTCAGGTTTGCGGGGTCCTTCTCTGCGGTGACGCGGATGGCGTGGCCATTGACAATCAGCAGGCTCTTCTCGACGTCAGCCTCGATGGTGCCCTTGAACTGGCCGTGCATCGTATCGTACTTGAGCATGTAAGCCAGGTAGTCTACCGGGCAGAGGTCGTTGATGCCGACAATCTCATACTTGTCGGTCTGCGTGCAGGCAGCACGGAAAACCATACGACCGATACGACCGAAGCCGTTGATACCAATCTTAATCTGAGACATAGTTTTTTGATTTATTGGTTAATAACTGAAAACATCCTTTATTTTCCGAGCGCAAAATTACACACTTTGGCAAAATTACGCAAATAAAAATCATTTTTTTTGGTCCCTCGGCCGGCGGCCGGTCGCCTGCGGGGAGCACCTCAACCGGCTATCGGCCGCACACGCGACCTCCGGCAGCCGGCAATCGGTCCCACAACCGCCCTCCGGCAACCGACAACCGGCTTCACTTGCACTCTCCGGCAGCCGGCTGTCACCCCGCAACGGCCGCTGCGGACCGTCCCGGCGGGGCCAGCGAGCGGACAGACGCCCGCGGGGAGCGCATCCACGCCTCAACGGGACGCACGCTCTCCCCCTCCCCGTTTCGCGGCCCGCCTCAGCGTGCCGCCTCCTTGGCCCGCTTGGCCATGGCCGAGGCGAAGACGAAGTCGTTGAGTTCGCGGTTGTCGGCCTGGAGAATCTCATCCTTGGTCCCCTCCCACCACTTGCGTCCTTCGTGGATGTATACAATTTTCTCGCCGATTTCCATCACCGAGTTCATGTCGTGCGTATTGATGATGGTGGTGATGTTGTATTCGCGCGTGATTTCGTGAATCAGGTTGTCGATGACAATCGAGGTCTGGGGGTCGAGGCCCGAGTTGGGCTCGTCGCAAAAGAGGTAGCGGGGGTTGAGCACGATGGCGCGGGCGATGGCCACGCGTTTAATCATGCCGCCCGAGAGCTCGGCCGGGTAGAGGCGGTTGGCATCCTCGAGCCGCACGCGCTGCAGGCAGAAGTTCACCCGCTCGAGCTTCTCGCGCTCGGACTGCTCGGTGAAGAGGTCGAGCGGCAGCTTGACGTTCTCCTCGACCGTCGAGGAGTCGAGCAGCGCCCCGCCCTGGAAAATCATGCCGATGTCCTTGCGGATGCGCTTGCGCTCGCGGAAGCCCAGCTGCGTGAAGTTCACGTCGTCGTACCACACGGAGCCCGAATCGACCTCGTGCAGCCCCACCAGGCTCTTGAGCAGCACGGTCTTGCCCGAGCCGCTGCGCCCGATGATGAGGTTGGTGCGGCCCGTCTCGAACTCGACCGTGATGTCGTCGAGCACCGTCCGGCCGTCGAACGTCTTGGTGATGTGGTCGGCGCGTATCATATCAGCAGAATCTGCGTAAGAATCAGGTTGAATATCATGATGACCACCGAGCTCACGACCACGGCGCGCGTCGAGGCGGCGCCCACCTCGAGCGAGTTGCCCTTGGCGTAGTAGCCGTAGAAGGCCGAGACGGAGGTGATGATGTAGGCGAAGACGGTCGTCTTGATGAGCGAGTAGACAATCGAGTAGGGCTTGAAGTCGAGCAGCAGGCCCTCGATGTAGTCGTCGGGAATCATGATGCCCGTCGCCCAGGCAATCATCCATCCGCCCGCCACGCCGATGCCGATGCTCAGAATCGTCAGGAAGGGGAAGAAGAGGACCGCCGCCACGATTTTGGGCAGGATGAGGTACGAGGCCGAGTTGACGCCCATGATTTCCAGCGCGTCAATCTGTTCGGTGATGCGCATCGTGCCGATTTCCGAAGCGATGCTCGACCCCACCTTGCCCGAGAGGATGAGCGCCACGACCGTCGACGAGAATTCGAGAATCATCGTCTCGCGTGTGGCGTAGCCGATGAGCGACTGCGGGATGAAGGGCGAGTCGAGGTTGATGCACATCTGCAGCGTGATGACCGCGCCGATGAAGACCGAGATGATGGCCGTCAGACCGATGGAGTTCAACCCCAGCGCCTCCATTTCGTAGATGATGCGCCGGCGGTAGATGGCGGCCTTCTCCGGGCGGGAGAAGACCTTGCCCATCAGCTGGAAGTAGCGGCCTATATATTCGAAGAGCTGCAACAAGGGGCTATCGATTTTGAATGAATGAATCCGATGGCGCAAAGGTACGAAATTATCGGGCAAGTGCCCAACAAATCCGGCCGAAGATTTGCCTCGGGAGGCGCAATCGCCGCCGCACGGACCCAGCCGGCGGCTTCGCAACGGAGCGTTGCTCCAGTCCTCCGCCCCGCAGCAGGGCGGAGGTCAGCCCCGGCGCGCCGAAGCTTCGTACGCCGCCTACGCGACTACCTATGCGCGCGGCCCCTTCGTCTCCTCGAACTCCACGTAGTCGCCCACGTCCTCGGAGACCCGCTTCTCGGGCGTTTCGCTCGTGCGGTAGACCTTCACCTCGCCCTCCTGCTGCCGGCTGCTCCCCTCGGTACGGGCTCCGCGCCCGCTGCCGTAACCGGCGCCGAAGCCGCCCGCACCGAACTGCTCCTCCATCTGACGCTGCACCCGGCGGATGCGCCATCTGAAGAGAAGCGACACCAGGAAGACAAGCACCAGAAAGCCCAGCACGAGGTAGAGCACAAAGAGGGCGATGCCCTTCAGAAGGGCGGGCGCCGTGAGTGCCAGCACCACGACAATGAGCGTGAAAATCGGGTTGCGCCGCACGAATTCGGCCAGCGCGTCTATGATTGCGGTCAGAAATCCCATCGTTTCGAAATATAAGTTCTTCAACCCTACAAAGGTAGGAAAATTATGCGTAATTCAATTAAATGTCGTAAATTTGGTGCCGGAAATCGGGCTGCGCCGCCCGCAGGCCGGCACCTCCGTACAAGCGGCCGTGCATCGGCTTCCTCAGGCGGCGGCCGCCGCCCCGCGGCCCGGACGCCCGAAACGACATCGCCGAAAACCCAAAAAACAACAGATACCCATGCTCAACAAACTCACTGCCATTTCGCCCATCGACGGCCGCTACCGTAATGTAACGGAAAAACTGGCCGATTATTTTTCGGAGCAGGCACTCATCCGGTACCGCATCCGCGTCGAGGTGGAGTACTTCATCGCGCTGTGCGAGCTTCCGCTGCCGCAGCTTGCGGAGATTGACCACACGAAGTTCGACGCGCTGCGCGCCCTCTACCGCGACTTCTCGCCGGCCGACGCCGAGCGCGTGAAGGAGATTGAGGCGGTCACCAACCACGACGTCAAGGCCGTCGAGTACATCCTCAAGGAGAAGATGGATGCGCTGGGTCTGGAGCGCTACAAGGAGTTCGTCCACTTCGGCCTCACCTCGCAGGACATCAACAATACGGCTATTCCCCTCTCGCTCAAGGAGGCGCTCGCCGGGGTCTACTACCCCGCCATCGAGGAGGTGCGCGACAAGCTCGCCGCCATGGCCCAGGAGTGGCACGCCGTGCCGATGCTGGCCCGCACCCACGGACAGCCCGCCTCGCCGACGACGCTGGGCAAGGAGTTCATGGTCTACGTCGAGCGGCTCGAGAAGCAGCTCGCCATGCTGCACGACATCGCCGTGCCGGCCAAGTTCGGCGGCGCGACGGGCAACTTCAACGCCCACCATGCGGCCTACCCCGACTACGACTGGGTCGCCTTCGCCAACCGCTTCGTGGGCGAGAAGCTCGGGCTGAGCCGCTCGCAGTACACCACCCAGATTGAGCACTACGACAATCTGGCGGCCATCTTCGACAACCTCAAGCGCATCGACACCATCCTGACGGACCTCTGCCGCGACATGTGGATGTATATCTCGGAGGAGTACTTCAAGCAGCAGATTAAGGCCGGCGAGGTGGGTTCGAGCGCCATGCCCCACAAGGTCAACCCCATCGACTTCGAGAACGCCGAGGGCAACTTCGGCATCGCCGGAGCCATCTACGCCCACCTCTCGGGCAAGCTCCCCGTCTCGCGTCTGCAGCGCGACCTGACCGACTCGACCGTGCTGCGCAACATCGGCGTGCCGATGGGCCACACCATCATCGCCCTGCGTTCGCTCATGAAGGGTCTCAACAAGGTCATCCTCAACCGCGAGGCGCTCGAGCGCGACCTGGAGAACAACTGGGCGGTCGTAGCCGAGGGCATCCAGACCATTCTGCGCCGCGAAGGCTACCCGAAGCCCTACGAGGCGCTCAAGGCCCTCACGCGCACCAACACCCACATCACGCGGGAGTCGATTGCCGCCTTCATCGACGCACTCGACGTGCGCGAGGAGGTCAAGCGCGAACTGCGTGCCCTCACACCGATGACCTACACGGGCGTATTCCATTAGCCCAGAGGCGCGGCCAGGAGCGGAGGGTTCCGCAATAGGCGCCGCAGACCGAATGATGAAGCGAAGAGCCGCCGACGGAGCCGATTCCGCCGGCGGCTCTCTTTTGGCATGCGCTTTGCCCCTTACCGAAGCAACTGCGGAGCAGCAACCGCAGCGAGGTTTCTTCATTTATTTAAGTTTGGGTTAGTAGTTTTCAGAAGGGAAACCTTCGGGGACGGCAGGCAGTCGCGACGACTCCCTGTCGTCTTTTTTTATCGGGCTGCGGCTTGTCGGACAGCAACCCTCGGGAACCGGTCTCAACGGCGCAACGCCGCCGGGCGCACGCCGACTCCGGATACCCCCGCTCCGCCCGGAAACGGCAGCTGCCGGAAGACCGTCCCGAAAAAAGCACCCGGACACGAGGCCGGGAACACACCCGGCAAACCGGTCTGAAAAGCACAGCCGACAACACGGCCCCGGGAAAAGCCCTTCAGTCCATTGCTCCGCGGGGCGCATTCGTCGTCCACAGGGGCGCATTCGCACCCGCAGCCCCCTCCGCACCCGGAAAAGGCGGCGCACGCATCGGGTTTTGCACGCGATTTGCACCCACTCTTCACGACTGCGGCTTAAGCAACCGCAGAGAGGTTTCTTCATTTATTAAGTTTGGGTTAGTAGTTTTCAGAAGGGAAACCTTCGGGGACGGCAGGCAGTCGTGAAGACTCCCTGCCGCCTTTTTTCGTGCCGACAGGTGCCGACAGGTGCCGAACGGCCCTGGAGGCGGCTGGCGGGCCGAAACAGAAAAACCGCACCCGAAAAATTTGCTTTTTCATTGTAAAACAGCTACCTTGCTTTTGTTAACCAACAACCCAAAACCCAATTAACCCCTCATCACCATGAAAAAAATCCTCTTTTCGCTCCTGGGCAGAGCCCTGCTGCTGGTGTCGCTGACCGCATTGGCTTCGTGCAACGACGACAAGACCGAACCGTCGGGCGGAACCCCCTCCGTCGCCATCGGCGAAATCACCCCTCAGAGCGACCGGCTCACCTTCGCGCTCACGCTCCGCGATGCCGAGAAGGCCTTCTACCTCTGTCTTCCCGCAACCGAATCGGCACCTTCGGCCGAGACGCTCGCGGCTCAGGGCATCCCCGTGAGCCAGTCCCAGACGGTGACCGTCGACGGGCTCCTGCCTGAAACCGCCTATACCATCTCGGCCGTCGCCATGCAGGGCGACCGCCTCGGTTCGGTCGCCACAGCCTCGGCCACGACGGCGCCCTCCGACGCGGAGCCCGCCGTGAAGCTGACGCCCGGCGAGGCGACGACCACGAGCCTCTCCTTCTCGCTCGAGATGCAGGATTGCGCCCGCGCCGCCTACCTGCTCATCGCCAACCCCAAGCAGGGGCAGACGCCCGACGCCGAGGAGATTCTCCGGAGCGGCACGACGGTCGAGAGCGACGGCACGCACACGGTCAACGAGCTCACCCCCGCCACCACGTACCTCATTGCGGCCGTCGGCGAAAAGGATTCGAAACGCTCCGAGGTGGTCACCATCGAGATGACCACGGGGTTCGATGCCTCGGCTCCCGCCACCTTCGACCGTCAGGTAGCCGGCTTCTACTACGGCGTACCGGCCGGCTACAACTACGCCGAGTACTACGTCGTCCTCTCCGAAGGCGAGGCGACCGAACAGGAGGGCATCTACACCACTACCGGTGCAGGCCGTACGCTGAGCATCGACCTCTACTACTTCGAGCCGCTCTCGGGCGACCCCGCAATCACGCAGGGCACCTACAAATATGCCACGAGCAAGAGCCTGCGCACCTTCGACCCCGAGAAGACCCGCGGCACCGTCAATGACGGCAAGGGCGGCATCCGCCAAATCGAGTTCAAGGACGGTACGATTGACGTCCGCCTCTCGGGCAGCACCTACACCATCACCGCCTCGCTGGTCACCACCGACGGCGAGGAGTTCACGGGCAGCTACACCGGTCCGCTGACGCTCGAAAACCGCGAGGAGGAGCAGGAGCAGAACCTCCCGCCGCTCGAGAAGGAGCTCACCGGCATGTCGTTCGTGCGCGCCATCGCCAAGTACTACAACAACGACGAGACGACCGACCAGTGCACCGTCGAACTCTACGACGTCGAACCCGGCGGTTCGGACGGCTACTACTACCTGCTCGACGCCGGCCACAAGCTCTCGGTGGACTTCCTGGTCGCCACGGGTGACGACGCACAGATTGTCGAGGGAACCTACACCGTCGCCGACACCAACGCGGCGCTGACGCTCATACCGGGCTACGAGGAGAGCTTCCTGGACTCGACCATGCCGCTGGGTACCTATTGCGAAGAGTACTCCGAAGAGCGGGTCTCGACCTATGGCTTCGCCAGCTCGGGAACGGTCACCGTGACCCGCACGGGCGACACCTACAGTTTCGACGTCAAGCTCAAGACGAGCAAGGGCTACCGCATCGAGGGCACCTACGAGGGTGCGATTGAGATGTACGACAAGCGCTGACCCCGCGGCTGAAAGGCCGTAGCCGCCCCCGGAGGGGCACGCCGCCTCCGGTCGTAGCGCACGGCACGACAGCCTCCCGCCGGGTATAAACGCCGCACGGCGGCTCCGCAATAGGCGGGGCCGCCGTTTTTCCGTACGGCCCGGTCATGCAGTCCGGGGCAGCGGCGGAAGAGAAGAGACAGGGGGTGCGGCATGCGTAACGGGATGCGACAGCTGCGCCGGGTCCGGAAATAATTCCGTACCTTTGCAACCGAAGACAACCAATACACGAAGACCATGGCAGACAACTATCTGGGCCGCAAGATGGAGGAGTACTTCGCACGGCAGAACGGCGGCACGGCCGCCCGCAGGCCGGGGGCAACGCTCGGCCGCCTGCTGCTGAAGAACCGCAGCCACCGGGGCTATGACTCCGGCTTTCTGGTTCGCGAGGACCAGCTGCGCCGCATCATCGAGGTCAACACCCGCATCCCCTCGGCCCGCAACCAGCAGGTGCTGCGCTTCCGTCCCGTGCTGAGCGACGAGGCGCCGCGCGTTCTGCCGCACATCCGTCTGGGCGGTGCGCTGCCCGAACTCCACCTGCCGCTGCCCGGCACGGAGCCCAACGCCTTCATCATCTGCTGCTCGACGCAGGCCGAGAGCCGCTACGTCGACATCGACCTGGGCATCTCGGCCCAGAGCATGCTGCTGCAGGCCGTCGAGCTGGGGCTCAACGGCATCTGCATCGGGGCCTTCGACCGGGAGGCGATTCGCCGCGAGTTCGCTCTTGAGTGGGAGCCGCTGCTCATTCTGGCCATCGGGCGGGGCATCGAGCACATCGAGCTGACCCCCATCGACTCCGACGGCGACCGCCGCTACTACCGCCGCGACGGGGTGCACTACGTTCCCAAGCTCACGCTCGAGGCGCTGCTCATCGACCCGCACCGCACCGAGGCCGCCGAAGAGCACGAAGAGTAAGCGGCGTAGAAGAGACCGGGGGGCAATACCGAAGATGCCGGAGCCGCGGAAGGAGCAAAGCATGCAGCAGGCGGCAAGGGAAGATGGACGGAGTCGGCTGTCCGCAGCGGCGCGCACACGATAACACGATAACGGCAGCGGTGCGCCCGGACGCCCGCAGCGACGCACAAGAACATCCAGACCGCACACACGATAACGGCAACAGTGCGCCCGAGGCCCGCCGTGGCACACCCGGAGACCGCCCGCCGCCTCGTTCCGCACCAACCGACCCGCACTGGCCGGCCCGGCCCAATCCGCCTCGTCCCGACCCGGCCCGCACCGACCACACCGACCCGCACCGTCCACCTCGACCCGCACCGACCGCCTCGACCCGCACCGTCCACCTCGACCGGCCCGACCCGCACCGACCGCCTCGACCCGTCCCGACCCGACCGACCCGACCGACCCGACCGACCCGACCCGAAAACAAAAAAAGACGTTTGAGAAATCTCAAACGTCTTCGTTCGTTGGTGGGAGCTGAGGGATTCGAACCCCCGACCCTCTGCTTGTAAGGCAGACGCTCTGAACCAGCTGAGCTAAGCTCCCGAAAGGCTTTCCACAAAGGGAAAGCGGCGAAATATGTGGACGACCTCATCACAAGGTCGATAAAAAAACCACCCTCATGCGACGGATGGTGTTTTTCGTGGGAGCTGAGGGATTCGAACCCCCGACCCTCTGCTTGTAAGGCAGACGCTCTGAACCAGCTGAGCTAAGCTCCCCTAAGAATGGCTTGGGACTGCAAAGGCATCTCTTTCCGAAGCGGAAGAACTCTCCCGGTATCTCCGTTTCGCCACCCATGCAGGCGTTTGTGAAAGAACCCTACGCAACCCTCGCGCATTGGCGCCTGAACAAGGACTTGAACCTAGGACCCCATGATTAACAGTCATGTGCTCTAACCAACTGAGCTATTCAGGCATTTCGAAACGTTGTTTCTTCGTTTCGGTGTGCAAATATAGAGCGAATTTTCTTTCCTGCAAAATTTTTTATGATTTTTTTTGCAAAAAACATATCTTTGCAAACGGACCAAAACGCCCGGAAATGGCACTCAGGAGATTTACACTGCTTATACTCTTTGCGTTATGCTCGGCGCTGGCCTCGGCTCAGTCGCAGCTTGCATTTTCGCCCGCCGAGTGGGACTTCGGCACCATCCGCGAGGCCGACGGACCGGTGAGCCACACCTTCACGGGGGAGAACACCGGCCGACAGCCGCTCGTCATCCTCGACGTGGTGACCTCGTGCGGCTGTACGGTGCCCGAATTCTCGCGCCAGCCGATTCTCCCCGGCGCCAAGGTCTCCGTCGGCGTACGCTTCGACCCGGCGAACCGTCCCGGCACCTTCTCGAAGGAGCTGAGCGTCTACTCGACCGAGCGCCGGAAGGTGGCCGTGCTCCGCATCCGGGGCACCGTGCTGCCGCGCGAACGGAGCGTCGAGGAGCGCTATCCGCTCGATGCCGGCAGCGGCATCCGCCTCAACACGGGGCTCTGCGCCTTCGCCTATGTCTATCAGGGGCGGCGCGTGGAGTCGACCGTCAGCATCGTCAACACCGCGCCGAAGAGCGTGACGCTCGAGCTGGTGCCCGAGGAGCGGAGCGGCCTGCTGAGCGTCGAGGCTCCGCAGCGGCTCGCCCCGGGCGAAGAGGGGGTAATCACCCTTGCATACACCATTCCGTCGGCGCAGCCCCGCTACGGCACGCTGCGCGACGTATTGGGCATCCGCATCGACGGCCGCACCTCGCGCATCCCGCTCGTGGTGCACGGCATCGGCGTGGACCTGCCCCAAAAATATGCCCCGGGCAAGACCGGGCCGCGAGCACAGCTCGAGAAGAACACGCTCAAGTTCGACGTCGTACGCCACGGCAGCGGCCCCGTGCGGCGGCCGGTCGTGCTTACGAACGGAGGCGACGCCCCGCTCGTGGTGCGCTGCGTCGAGTCGGAGCAGGGCTTCACCTGGCAGCTCCGCCCCGGAGAGCGCATCGCCCCGGGCGAGAGCCTCCGCACGGAGGTGACTTTCGACCCCGCCGGAGCGGATTACGGCGTACGGGTGGGCCACCTCATGCTCATCACCAACGACCCCGTGCGGCCGATGCGCAAGCTGCGCGTGACGGCCATCATCCAGGAGTGACACAAACCCATACTTTATAGATAATGTATCCCATTCTTGAAAAGAGCGAACTGGCGGAGCACATCTTCCGCATGAAAATCCAGGCTCCGCGCATCGCACACGCGGCGCTGCCCGGGCAGTTCGTCATTGTCCGCACCGACGAGTTCGGCGAACGCATCCCGCTCACCATCGCCGGCTACGATGCCGCCGAGGGGAGCGTCACCCTCGTGATTCAGGCCATCGGCGCCTCGACGCGCAAAATCTGCGAACACAACGCCGGCGATTCGCTCGTCGACGTGGCCGGACCGCTGGGACGCCCCTCGGAGTTCGTCCACCTCTCCCCCGAGGAGCTGCGCGGACGGCGCTACCTCTTCGTGGCGGGCGGCGTCGGCACGGCGCCGGTCTACCCCCAGGTCAAGTGGCTGCACGAGCACGGCGCCCTGACCGACGTCATCATCGGCGCCAAGACGGCGCGGATGCTCATCTACACGGAGGTCATGCGCTCCGTGGCGACGAACCTCTTCATCGCCACCGACGACGGCTCGGAGGGCTTCCACGGCATGGTCACCCAGCAGTTGGAGGAGCTCATCGAGAAGCAGGGCCGCCAATATGACGAGTGCGTGGCCATCGGGCCGATGATTATGATGAAGTTCGTCGCCCTGGCCACCCGCAAATACAACCTGAAGACCACCGTGTCGCTCAACACGCTGATGGTCGACGGCACGGGCATGTGCGGCGCCTGCCGCGTGACGGTGGGCGGACACACGCGCTTCACCTGCGTCGACGGGCCCGAGTTCGACGGCCACGAGGTGGACTTCGACGAGGCCATGCGCCGTCAGGGCATGTACCGCAGCGAGGAGGCGCGCGCTGCCGCCATCCTCGCCGAGCGCGAAGCGGGCCACAAGTGCCGCATCGGACTCGACAAGTAGTGCGCCGCAACGTCTAAAGAGAGAACCACATGGCCAACAACCGAATACCCCGCGTACCCGTACGCGAACAGGACCCGCAGGTGCGGGCCACCAATTTCGACGAGGTCTGCTACGGCTACAACGCCGAGGAGGCGATGCTCGAGGCGTCGCGCTGCCTGCACTGCCGCAATCCGCGCTGCGTGACGGCCTGCCCCGTCAACATCGACATTCCCGACTTCATCGCCGCGCTGCACGCCGGCGAATTCCGCCGTGCGGCCGACATCATCGCCCGCGACAGCTCGCTACCCTCCATCTGCGGCCGCGTATGCCCTCAGGAGACGCAGTGCGAGGGCTCCTGCATCCTGGGCATCAAGTCCGAGCCGGTAGCCATCGGCAAACTCGAGCGCTTCGTCGGCGACTGGAAGCTTGACCACGCCGACGAGGAGCCGCTCCGCACGCCGCAGCGCAACGGCCACCGCGTGGCCGTCATCGGCAGCGGCCCGGCAGGCCTGGCCTGCGCCAGCGACCTGGCCAAGGCGGGCTACGAGGTGAAAATCTTCGAGGCGCTCCACAAGGCGGGCGGCGTGCTGGTGTACGGCATTCCGGAGTTCCGTCTGCCGAAGGAGCGCATCGTGGCGCGCGAAATCGCCGAGGTGAAGCGCCTGGGCGTCGAAATCGAGACCGACGTGATTGTGGGCCGCACGCTCACCATCGACTCGCTGCTCGGCGAGGAGGGCTACGACGCCGTCTTCATCGGCTCGGGGGCCGGCCTGCCCCGCTTCATGGGCATTCCGGGCGAGAATCTCAACGGCGTGGTCTCGGCCAACGAGTTCCTCACGCGCACCAATCTGATGAAGGCCTACAGCGAGCAGTACGACACGCCTATTTACGTGGGCAGGCGCGTGGTGGTCGTGGGCGGCGGCAACGTGGCGATGGATGCCGTGCGCACGGCCAAACGTCTGGGCGCCGAGGCGACCATCGTCTACCGCCGTTCGGAGAAGGAGCTGCCGGCCCGCAGCGAGGAGGTGCACCACGCCCGCGAGGAGGGCATCCTCTTCCGCATGCTGACCAACCCGGTCGAGGTGCTTGCCGACGAGAAGGGCTGGGTGCGCGGCGTGCGCTGCGTGGAGATGGAGCTGGGCGAGCCCGACGAGAGCGGACGCCGCTCGCCGGTCGTGAAGCCCGGGTCGGAGTTCGACATTGCGTGCGACGTGGTGGTCATGGCGCTGGGCACCTCGCCCAACCCGCTGCTGGCCGCCACCACCGCCGGGCTGGAGACCACGCGCCGGGGCTGCATCGCGGCCGACGAGCAGGGTGCCACCTCGCGCGAAGGGGTCTTTGCCGGAGGTGATGCCGTGACGGGCGCCGCCACGGTCATCCTCGCCATGGGCGCCGGACGCAAGGCGGCGAAGGCTATCGACGCATACATCAGGGGCCGCGAGGCAAAACAGGAGCCGGCAACCCAAACGGCACGGCAATGAAACGGATGAAACGGATGCTTGCCGCAACGGGCCTGCTGCTCCTCACGACGGCATGCGGCTCGGGAACCACCACCCGTCTTTCGGGCACCATCGCCGAGGTCGGCGACCGCCGCATCGTCGTTCAGCCGGCGACGGGCGAAGAGCCGCGCACCTTCACGACCGACCTTGACGCCGCGGATGCCGCACGGGCGCTGCTCCCCGGAGCCCCCGTTGCTGTGGAGTATCACGGCAGCTACTGCGACGGCATCGAGACCACGCGCATCGAGACCGACACCACCTACATGGAGGCTGTCGGACGGTGGACCGTGCCCGACCCGATTGCCCCCGATTCGGTGATGGGCATCGAACTGCAGTGCGGAGGAGAAGCCCGCTCGCTCCGCATGGCGACGCTTAGCTACCGCGGCTGGACGCTCACCGGCGAGCGGGGCCGGATTCTGCTTCTGGGCGAGAGCATAGGCAACGGGCAGACAATCCCCTTCTCCGAAAAGGGGCTCATCGCCCGCAGTGCCGACGGACGGCTCACGCTCGTGGTCGAGGGGAGCAACCTGCGCTACGTCAAGGAGGAGTAACCCTCCCGGCGGCAGCCACGAAAAAACGCCTTCCGGTCTGGCCGGAAGGCGTTTTTCTGTATCAGGATTGCGGCAGCTTCGCTCGCGGTACAAGCTCAGCCGCCGGTGTCATCATTGAGAGGGGAGAGCAGCCACCGGAGGCTCGGTTGCGTTTGTTTGCAGGACGGCCCCGCCTACTCGCCGGTGCGGTCCAGCATCGTGTCGACCCGCCGGGCAATCATCTGCGGCGTGATGGCCCGCAGGCAGCGGTAGTCACCCCACTTGCAGGGCTTCTTGCCGAAGACCGAGCAGGGACGGCAGGCGAGGTTGGCCTGCAGCACCCCTTCGGGCGGGGTGCCATAGCCGAGGAACCCGAGCGAGGGGTGCGTGGCGCCCCAGACCGAGACCACGGGCGTGGCGGTGAGCGCCGCCAGGTGCATGACCAGCGAATCCATCGAGACAACGCAGTCGAGGTTGGCAATCAGGTCGCGCTCCTCGGCCAGACGCACCCGGCCCCAGAGCGCCGTGACGTTGGGATAGGCCCGCTCCATCTCGGCGGCGAACTCCGCCTCGGCGCCTCCGCCGCTGTGGATGAAGAGCCGCTCGCAGCACGCCGCAAGCAGCCCCACCGCTTCGCGGGCCAAATCCTCGGGATAGGTCTTGCCGCGCTGTGCCGAGAAGGGGGCGAAGCCGAGCCATACGCCCCGCTTTTCGCCCATGGGATTGGGACGCGGCTGCCGCACGGCGGGCGTCGGGTCCGGGAAGTCGAAGCCCAGGCGCCGAATCACGTCGCAGTAGCGCAGAACGGTGTGGCGAAGCGGAGCAGCGCAGCTCTCGCCGCCGCTCTTCATGCGCATCCATTTGGCCAGACGCCCCTTGCGGATGTGGGCCACGCGCACGCCGTGCAGCCACATCGAGAGGCGGAAGGCCTTCGAGCGCAGCACGCCGTGGACATCGGCCACGGCATCGACCCCCAGGCTCCGCGCACGGGCGGCCAGGCGCCACATGCCCCGCAGCGAGTGCTCGGCCCCCTTGGTGTCGACATCCAGAAAATCGACGTCGAGCCCCTCGAAGAAGGGGCGGAAGAGGGGCCGTGTCGCCACGGTCACCTTCACGTCGGGACAGGCCGACTGGAAGGCCCGCAGCGTATGGGGCAGCATCGCCACGTCGCCCATGGCCGAGGTGCGCAGCACCAGCAGGTGGCCCGGCCGCTTACTTCTTGCCATAGAGCACGGGGTTGAGCGCCGGGTCATTGTACATCTTCATCTGCTTGTAGGTCTTCATGTACTTGCGGCCCGCCTCGATATCCTCCAGCAGCTCCTCGATGGCCTTCGAGAGGTCCTTCTGCTGCGTGAGCAGCACGTCGAGCTTGCGGCGGCACGCCTCGCGGTGCGCCTCGTCGACATCCGTGCGCTCGGTCTCGCGCTCCATGTGGTAAATCTTCAGCGCCAGAATCGAGAGGCGGTCGATGGCCCACGCCGGCGTCTCGGTGTTGAGCCGTGCGTCGGGCAGCGGCTTGACGTCGCGGTACTTCTCCAGGAAATAGGAGTCGATGTACTCCACCATGTCGGTGCGCTCCTGGTTCGAGCGGTCGATGCGGCGCTTGAGCGCCAGCGCCTCCACCGGGTCGATGTCCGGGTTGCGGATGATGTCCTCGAGGTGCCACTGCACCGTGTCAATCCAGTTTTTGTGGTAGAGCAGATGGTCGAGCGTCGCAGGCTCGTAGGGGTTCGAAATCGGATGGTCCACATCGTCGTGGAGGTGGTAGTCGGCAATGGCCCGGTTGAAAATCCGGTTGGCGTTCTCGGTAAACATAACGGTTGGTTGCGTATTGTTGGGTTTGAATTGTTAATTTCGGCGGAAAGTCCTATCTTTGTCTTCAAAGTTTAACAAAGATAATGAATATTTCCAGAAAAGCAATACTTGCGCTCATCATCCTCCTTGCGGCTGCACCCCTTGCGGCCCAGCAGCGCGCCACGCGCCAGACGCTCGAGGAGTATGTCGACCGCTACAAGAGCATCGCCGTCGAACACATGGAGCGCTACGGAATCCCCGCCAGCATCACCATGGCGCAGGGCATCCTCGAATCCGACTCGGGCAACAGCTGGCTCTCGCTCCACTCGAACAACCACTTCGGCATCAAGTGCAAGCGCGACTGGAAGGGCGAAAAGGTCTACTACGACGACGATGCCAAGGGCGAATGCTTCCGCGCCTACCCCTCGGTCGAGGCGTCGTACCGCGACCACGCCGAATTCCTCGACACGCAGCCCCGCTACGACTCGCTCTTCGCCTATGCGCACGACGACTACCGCAGCTGGGCGCGGGGGCTCAAGGCCGCGGGCTACGCCACGGCGCCCGACTATGCGCAGCGGCTCATCCGCATCATCGAGGAGAACGAGCTCTACCTGCTCGACCGCACCGACGGTCTGCGGCTCTACGCCTCGCGCCACGGTGGCGCGAGCGACCCTGAGACCTGGTTCGCCGAGCAGAGCAGCGTCGAGCAGGTGGCCGAAGCGGTCACCGGCGGCATCGACCCCGACAACTACCGCGTGACCATCAACGCCCACAACGGCTACAACGTCTACGTCAATAACGGCGTGCACTACGTGCTGGCCAAGGAGAACGACACCTACGAGCACATCGGCGAGCAGTTCCGGCTCTCGGCACGCAATCTGCGCAAGTTCAACGACGTGAAGCGGGGCGACCAGCCCATGACGGGCGAGGTAGTCTACATCGGCCGCAAGAAGCGGCGCTGGGAGGGCAACGCCCAGATGCACATCGCCCGCGAAGGCGAGACGGTCTACGCCGTGAGCCAGTCCTACGCCATCCGGATGCGCTCCATCGAGAAGCTCAACCGCATCTCGGCCGACACGCCCCTCGAAAAGGGACAGCAAATCAGAATCCGTTAAAAAAACGACATACGACCTATGGAAACCACACCCCTCCGTGCGAAGATACTCGAAACCGTCGTCGGTAAATCGAATCTCAAACAGAAGGTCTTCGACAACACCTTTGCGGCATTCAACCTGCTCAAGGACACGCTCTTCGAGCTGGCGGCCGAGATGGACGACGAACTGGACGGCAAGCTGGACCGCCGCACGCGGCTCGAATACCGCGACCGCGGCAAGTTCGAGGCGCAGCTGCAGATTGCCAGCGACCTGCTGATTTTCCAGATGCACTCCGACGTCTTCACCTTCGACGACAACCACCTCATCTGGCAGAACGCCTACGTGCAGGAGCACCGCGAGAATGCCTACTGCGGCGTCATCAACATTTACAACTTCCTGTCGGACTCCTTCAAGTTCAACCGAAACGCCGACGAAGGCTACCTCATCGGGCGCATCTTCATCAACCGCGAGAACTGCTACTTCGTCGAGGGCAAGCAGCAGTCGTCGCTGCGCGCCACGAACTTCGGCAAGGGCGAAATCAGCCGCGAGGCGCTGCTGGACATCCTCGAGGCGGCCATCTACTATGTGCTCAACTTCGACCTGCTGCTGCCTCCCTACGAGGACAACAAGCGGGTGACCGTCGACCAGTTCAACACCAAGCTCGACAACTCGAAGTTCGTGACGGGCAAGCGCCTGGGCTACGACTTCAACGTCGACGACATCTGATGGCGGAGGGCCTGAGAGGCCTCCGCAGACCCGGACACGAGAAACATCGAACGAACACCACCACAACCATCTTGAAGAGACAACTCCTCCTGCTGGGCACCCTGCTGCTGCTTGCGGCCGGCGCCCGGGCACAAGACTACGAGGCCATCGCCCGGCTCAAGGCGATGAACGAGCGGGTGAACGGCCTCCGCTCGACGGCCGACGGCGAGCACTACACCGTCATCGAGGGCGACAACATCATGCGCTACGCCTATGCCGAGGCGACGCCGGGAGAGGCGCTGCTCCCCGCCTCGTCCGAGCGGTTCACCATCACCGACTACGAACTCTCGGCCGACGAGCGCAGCATCCTCATCGCTTCGGGACAGACGCCCATCTACCGCCACTCCTACACGTCGAGCTACCTGCTCGCCGCCGACGGCCGCATCCGCCCCGTGCTGAGCGACGCCACGCGGCCGCGCGACGCCTCCTTCTCGCCCGACGGGCAGTCGATTGCCTACTCGTCCGAGAACGACCTCTACGTCCACGACCTCACAAGCGGCCGCACGCGCCGTATCACCGACGACGGCCGCTGGAACGAGGTCATCAACGGCACGACCGACTGGGTCTACGAGGAGGAGTTCGGCTTCACGAAGGCCTACGCCTTCTCGCCCGACAGCCGCCGCATCGCCTACCTGCGCTTCGACGAGAGCCGCGTGCCGCTCATGGAGATGATGCGCTACGACGGCCGGCTCTACAACGAGGCCTACACCTTCAAGTATCCCAAGGCCGGCGAGCGCAACTCCGAGGTCGAGCTGTGGCTCTGCGACCTTACAACCGGGGCCAAGCGGCGCATCGACACGGGCGCCGAGCGCGACCAGTACATCCCGCGCATCGGCTGGACGCCGGGCGGCAAGCTCTGGTTCATGCGGCTCAACCGGCAGCAGAACACCTTCGAGGTGATTCTCTGCGAGGAGAACGGCGCACAGCGCACCATCTACGAGGAGCGTTCCGAGCAGTATGTCGAGCGCGTCGACGACCGCACGGTGACCTTCATCGACAAGGACCGCTTCCTGGTGCGCCAGGAGAGCCACACGGGCTACATGCACCTCTACCTCTACAGCATCCGCCGGGGTCCCCTCGCCCAGGTGACCCGGGGGGCGTGGGAGGTGACCGAGCTGGTGGGCGTTGCCGACGGCCGCGTCTACTACCTCTCGAGCGAGGGGTCGCCGCTGCGCCGCAACCTCTACCGCGTGGCGCTCGACGGCAGCCACAAGGAGCGTCTGACCCACGGCGAGGGATACTACACGATTGACCCCAGCGCCGGCATGAAGTACTACATCGCCACCTTCTCCAACGCCACGACCCCCAACCGCGTCGAGGTCTGCACGTCGGACGGCACGACGGTCCGCACGCTTGCCACAAGCGCGCAGCTCGCCCACGAGCTGCAGGCGACGCAGCGCCCCGCTAAGGAGTTCTTCACCTTCGTTACGGAGCGGGGCGACACGCTCAACGCCTACATGGTCAAGCCGCGCGACTTCGACCCCGCGAAGCGCTACCCCGTGCTGCTGACCCAGTACTCGGGCCCCGGCTCGCAGCAGGTGCTCGACCGCTGGTCGCTCGACTGGGAGGATGCGCTGGTCGATGCCGGCTACATCGTCGCCTGCACCGACGGACGCGGCACGGGATGCCGCGGCGAGGCCTTCAGGAAGCGGACCTACGGCCGGCTGGGCGCCCTCGAGGTCGAGGACCAGCTCTCGTTCGCCCGCTATCTGGGAGGGCTTGCATACATCGACCCGGCACGCATCGGCATCTACGGCTGGTCCTACGGCGGATTCATGGCGCTGGGCTGCGCGCTGAAGGGCCACGGGCTCTTCCGGATGGCCATTGCCGTGGCTCCGGTCACCTCGTGGCGCTACTACGACACCATCTATACGGAAATCTACAACGGACTGCCCCAGTTCAACGCCCGGGGCTACGACGACAACTCGCCGCTCAACTTCGCACGGATGCTCGACGACAAGCGGACGCGGCTGCTCATCATCCACGGCACGGCCGACGACAACGTCCACTTCCAGAACTCGATGGAGATGGCGCGGGCGCTCAACCGGGCCGGCAAGCGCTACGACATGATGGTCTATCCCGACCAGAACCACTCGATGCTGCCCGACGATACGCACAACGTCCGTCAGAAGATGGTCGACTACACGCTCAAACACCTTTGACGATGGAGGAGGCGCAGCTGCTCTACGTGACGACGCTCGTGGCGGAGCTCGGCATCACGGCCACGCCGCGGGCCGTGACCTCGGTCTTCTTCCGGGCGCAGCCCCCGACAGCCGCCAGCGGAGCACGTGAGGTGACGCGCGGCGAGGCGCAGAGGCTGCTGCGCGAGGCGGCCGACCAGCTGGAGGAGTACTTCGCCGGGCTGAGGCGACGCTTCACCCTGCCGCTCGAACTGCGGGGAACCCCCTTTCAGCGCGCCGTCTGGGAGGCCGTCGGACGGATTCCCTACGGCGAGGTACGCAGCTACGCCCGAATCGCCGCCGAAATCGGCCGGCCGGGAGCCTGCCGCGCAGTCGGGATGGCCAACCACCGCAATCCGGCCGTACTCCTCATCCCCTGCCACCGCGTGGTCGGCAGCGACGGTTCGCTGACGGGCTATGCGGGCGGCGTGGAGGCCAAACGCCTCCTGCTGGAGCTGGAGCGGAACTACAAGTGCGATACGGAGCCGGAGGCGGCTTCGTCGAATGTGTCGAAAGAGACTCTTTTCTGAAACTTACTCCCCGTCAAACAGATTCAGGGCCGTATGCAGCGTACGGTCATACCCCTCCATGCAGTCACAGGCATAGAGCGGAACGATACGGTCGGGCACGACACCCTGCGCATGGTGCGGCTCGCCCTCCATGCCGCGCATGCGCATGCCGGTCATCGAGAAGGGGAAGAGCGGGAGGGCGAACTGCGTCATGTCGCCCGTGGTTCCGGCGGTCGTCTGACCGACAATCCCGCCCAGACGGTAATGGCGCACCATCAGAAGGATGGTCTCGCCCCAGCTGACCGTAGAGGCATCGCAGAGGAAGAGGGCGGGAAGCGCCACATGCGGCGCCCGCGCCCGAAGCAGCTCCGTGCCGATGCGCCACGAGATGCCCTGCCGGAAGGGGTAGCGATGGACGGGCACCTCCGTCGCCGGAGCAGCCGCATCCACGGCAATCAGATGGGCCAGAACAGCCTCGAAGCGCACCGACGGAAGGCCGCGCAGGTCGAAGCAGAGCCCGCGCAGGTCGGGCGTCAGCGCCTCGAGGAAGCGCTTCTCGTCCAACTCGGGTGAAGTGGCATCGACGTAGAGAATTCCATTCCCGCAGCGTACGAGCGGCTTTCGGCCGTGCACTCCCGTCGGAGCCTCCTGAAGCTGCGCCGGAAGCGTATCCAGACGCACCACACCGGCCGGGTCACTGCTGCCGAGAAGGAACTGAGTGCCGTATACAGGCGCGGCGAAGAGCTCGCGCTCCGCCAACCGGTCGCGGTGCCCGTCCGTCGCGGCGCACGTCACCGCCCGGCAGCGCTCCATGCGCTCCATGGCGGGCCGGCCGTCGATGGTGTGCAGCATGCGCCAGGGCTGCGCCGAGTCGGTTTCCAAACGGACAAGCAGCGTATCGTTCACCAGCCGAGCCTCGGCCGCAGCATAGAATTCGGGCAGATAGGTAGACTGAAGGCCGGAGAGCGCCATGTCTCGCCGCACGAAGAGGTGGCCGTCCTTCACCGGATGGAAGAGGCGGCACAGCAGCTCGCGCCACTCGAGAATCGTCTCGAAACGCTCCACGCGCTCCATCGAGAGCGCCTCCTGCAGGAAGGGCTCCAGACGGCGCTCCCAGTCGAGCGAATCCTCCTCGTAGTAGGGATAAAAGTGGCGGATGATGTTCCAGCGGACCGTCACGTCGGCCACACGCACCGCCGGGTCCGAGAGCAGCCCAAAGACGAAGCTGCGCCGGCGGGAGAGGCCCGACTCGGCACTCCGGTGGCTGTCCCAGCTGCGCCTGGCCTCGGAGAGCAGACGGCGCGTCGCCGCCGCATCGAAAGCCTCGCGGGGCAGGGCATGCTGGATGTGGAGGACGCGCCCTCCGAAGAGCCGGTAGGCGTAGTAGCGCCGGGCCACGGGCGCCGCGACAGAGTCCCGGCCCACGCGAACGAGCCTTTTATAATAAGGTATGTAATCGGCAAGACCCGGAATGAAGAGCCGCGCGATGAAGGGAATATGAAGCTCCCCGGAGCCACTGTAGAGATAATAGGAGGCGGGAGCATCCGCTGCGTGCGCCGCCGATGCGGCGTCCGAAGCCAACGTATCCGCCAATACGGCCTCCGAGGCTGCATCCTCGGGCGCCGGGGCGGGGACGTCCGAGAAAAAGAGGGTCGGGGCAAGCGGTCGGAATACCTGCTCCAAAGGCTGCGACCCGGCCCTTGAGGCAAGCAGTGCGCAGACCTTCATCCAGTCGCTCTCCGACCAACGCTGCGTATAGGGATTGGGCGAGAAGTAGCGGACGATGCCGTACGCACGGGCGAACTCGGCATACCGGGAGACATCCCCGGCACGTACGACGCCGACACAGGCAACCAGACTGCACGCCAGCAGAAGAAATTTTTTCATCATAAGCCGATTGGTCAAAAGGGACTGCAGCGGATGCCTTGCGACAGAAGCCCGACCGTCCGCATCCCCATCCGAAATACAAATATAATGTTTTTAACCAAAGAGCAAGTGTGTCCGAACCTCCACGCCTCTTCCTACGGCCCGTTCAGGTCCAGAATCTTCTCCGGAAGTTCGTCCATATCCGGTCATACTCCGTCTCCGCCTATCAGGCAGTTCGGCCGTTCGCAGGCGGGGACAAAATAAGGTCAGACCCGCGAGGTCCGACCTTACCATCCGCATGGAGCGGTAAAAACTCCGGTCCGAAATCCCGGACGGACAGGACAACGGCCATCAGTATCTGAAACCGATGGAGAGAAAGGCATGGCCGCAATTGGAGATACCCTTCGTGCTCGAATCGATATACCGGTAGCCCAGTTCGACAATCGGCGAAAATCTCCCCGACCGGATATACCAGGCCAACGATAGGTCATAGGAGGTACGCTTCCAGTCAGGTGAGCCCACACTGCTCAACGCCTTCGCCCGCACGTCAAGCGCATGGATACTTTCCAGACCGTTCAGCAACTTCACGCCCAGACCGCCGCCCAGACTGACCCCATTGTAATAACTCTTGATATCGGCATGCCTATAGAGGGCGACATTGTCTTCCGCCGAGACAAAGAGATATGAAATGGAGACGAACTCTACATGAACCTTGAACGAAAAGTCAATGGGCGTAATCCCCTTGCTCTCGGTTCCCGCCCCCGCCATAAACTCGAAGTGTGTGCGGTCCATGAAGGTCTGCGCACGTAACCCGACGGCGGTAAACACAAGCAAAAGCATCGTTAGGAAAGCAGCTCTCTTCATAATCTCCGTGTGCTAAATGTTAAATAGGTCAAACTGGTATAAAATAAATCTCGAACAATGCGTGAGCAGATGACATTTGTGCAGTCTCGCTTATTTATAACAAATATAATATTTTACAGGAAAACAAATATGTAAAGGAAATTAAAGAAGCCGCCGCCTATCAAGGAGGGGGTTGGGGTGGGTGGCTGCATCGTTGGCGGCAGGCCGCCGCTTCAAGGGCAACTCCGGCCTAAACGCATGAGCGTGGCACCGCGTCGCTTCGTCGCCCGCATTGGCTACTCAGCATCCTCCCCACACAAGGTTCTGCGACCTCCTTCCGCCGGCGCAGCCTTCCGCTCTTCCGTCCGCACACACGCCTGCCTGCCAACACACCTGCTACCCGATAGCACGCTACGTTTAGAAAACGCTCCCGAGGCAGAGGCAGTTGCCGAGATGCAGCCCCACCAGCTCCGGGTCCCGGCACCGCGCGCCGTTCGCCTATGGGCACAAAAAAAGGTCAGA